>Ga0247722_10001536_pt1 | contig 12658 bp, 16 predicted proteins | sample MSEWelMarce3H_FC_FD_189094 | JGI IMG/M metagenome (GOLD analysis project Ga0247722, IMG submission 189094) | Subsurface sediment microbial communities from gas well in West Virginia, United States - MSEEL Well Study Marcellus 3H_FC | ecosystem: Environmental > Terrestrial > Deep subsurface >... | reverse complement strand
TTGGTGCGAAAGTACGGGCCCGACCACTTATCTCTCCGAGCAGTCTCAGCAGAGGTTGGCGTAAGCCCCAGCGCTAGTTATCACCATTTTGGAGACAAGGATGCTTTGGTCAGTGCAATAGGTAATGTGCTGTTTGATCGCTTGGCAATAATGCAGGAAAAGGCGATTGCAAAAGTGAATGGCAAAGGGGCATCCGCTTCCATCAAGAAATTTGAAGAAATGGGTAATGCTTACTTTGCATGGGCGACTTCCGAACCAAATCTTTATCGTCTTATGTTCGGTGGATTTTGCGAGATCAATATGGATGAACATGAAAGTAAGGCTTGGAACCTACTTCGAGACGGACTTGATGAACTTGCAGCCCATGGCGTCATCGATAAGAGTGCACGTAATGGTGGAGAAGTAATTGTTTGGTCTGCTGTCCATGGTGCAAGTTCTTTAGCTATTGAGGGATTGATGCCCCCTTCTGATTTTCCACTAGTACTGAAAAGTATTAAACGATCTTTAGGGATTAAGTCTAAAGATTGACTCTTTTCGTGATCGATAACATTTTTTGGGGCAATAACGAAGGCAATTATGTTTTTGAGCGTGACCTCACGCATAACAATGTCGTCTCCGGCTTATAGGGCGGATTTTCTTCTAAGCTTTTATTTCGGCACTGTTAGAATTATGAATACCGTGTGGGAGAGGTTGATTACTTGAAGCGATTAAAGTTTGGCCTAATTCCTGCACTGCTGCTTCTACTTTCTGCCTGCTCTAATGATTCGCAAGCGATGGTAAAAGTGAATCTTGCGCCAGTGCCTTATTCGATAGAAGTTCCAGCAGAGATTGCAAAGCATTTGTCCATTGAGAATATGGTTACAAGCTCTTCAAGCGAATTTACAAATCAGGCGCGAGAGGCCGGGGCAATCGCCCAGGTGTATATCAACTACAAAGCAGCTGATGGAACTATGCAAGGCTTTGCTGGTGTTTACTACTTCAAAAAGGCTGACTACGAAAGAGCGCAAAATCCTAATGAACCACCTGTATATGGCAGCAAAGTCGTAGAAGAAAACTCAATGGTTGTAGCCATCGCAGGGCCGCAAGATTCTATATTTGACCCTAACTCACAAGATGGTAAAAATTCTGCCACTCTATACACGCTGGTTTACGATCCAAATTCATTTAAGTCTTCATAGCTACGAATGAAACTAAGCAGAGCCTTGCAAAGCTTTGTGGGCAAGAATGTGGGCATTTGCCCTTTTCGAGCGTGAATCGAAAATCTCCGGCTTACAGGGCGACTCTTCTTTATAATCATCAAATGAATTCAGGTTCAAATAAAGGTTTGAAAATTGGATTAGGTATCCGAGGAATTATTGGAGCCATCGTTCTTGGATTTATTGGCCTTTTTCAACCATTATTCGGGGAGACAACAAGTCTTCTTTGGGCCAAGATTTTGTTGGTCTTTGCGGCATTGGTTTACGTAGTTTTTTCTCTTGTTTGGAATAAGAATTTCATCTCACTCACAACAATCCAACTCTTAGTTGCTTTAGTTTTAACGGGAGTAACGCTACAAACGGGGAACATCTACTTCGTTGCCCTTGGACTATTTTTCCACGCGATCTGGGATCTCTGGCACTTAGCAACCCAGAAGAGATACGTCCCATGGTGGTATGCAGGTGCATGCGTCTATGTAGATCTGGCAGCAGTTGCGTTAATTCTGATTAATGCTTAATCCGGCTTATTGGGCGACCCTACATTAAATTGCGAGTTAGAAACTGCATCTTGTATTCTTGAATAGTGAGTGCAAATTTCGGCGCATACTTTGAAATTCCAGTCGTTGACATGGATAGAGCAATTGTTTTCTACCAGTCACTTCTGGACATTGAACTTGAACGAGGTTCCATTCATGATTATGAAATGGCCTTCTTTCCATATGAACATGACGGAGTAGGAATTAGTGGCGCTCTTGCCAAAGGTGATGTGTATAAGCCATCTATCGATGGTGTATTTCTCTACCTTCAGATCGAGGACATTGACGCCACAATCAGGAAGGCAGTCATTCTTGGTTCAGAGGTTCTACTAGACAAGACTGAGGCGGAATCTTGTTTTGTGGCAGAGATAAAGGATTCCGAGGGAAATCGGATTTGTCTCAAGCAAGACTTCTAGTCCATTAGACCCTAGAAATTTGGAAAGGAATAACCGTGAGTGGGTTTAGAGAAACTCTTTCAGGCGGAAATAGAACGTCAGTTGGGGATGCAGATAAGGTAATCAGCAAGCTACTAAAGAACCCGGCCGGTTTAAGTGAAATTTATTCACTTTTTCTTGACGAGGACCCTGTTATTGCTATGCGAGCGAGCTACGTTGCGATGAGGGTGGCAGAACAAAAGCCTGAATCTGTGCACCCCTTTACTAAAGAGCTTTTGAAGAATCTAGATCTTTATGCCCAGCAAGAAGTTCGCTGGCACATTCCCCAACTTCTGGTTCATCTCAAACTAGCCAGGGCCCAGAAGAGAAAAGCCTATGAGGTAATCATGGACTGGGCCGAAACTGATAAGAGCAAAATTGTGAGTTATTACAGTTTTCAGGCAGCTGCTGATTTTGCTGAAAGCGACGATGACTTGTTTCAAGACTTCGTTCCCAGAATCAGGAAAGCCAATAAAAATGGCGCGAAATCAATTCAGAACCGATGCAAGAAGATTGCTAAACAACTGAATATCGAGTTGTAGTTATCCCGAAATCCACACCTAAGGGATCACTCTTTTTGCTTTACTCCTGCTTAAGCAAAGCCAATGCCGCTTTCATCGTTCCAGGATTTCCGTCTCCAAAAACTACAACTGTATTTCCAGTTTCTAAATCAATATAACCTTCGGTCCTTGCACCGAGAGTTCCGCCACCATGACCAACTATCTTTTCATCATTAAAGAAATGCCAGGCAAGGCCCATTGCAGCTCTTTTGCTTGAGAATCTAATCTTGAATGTCTCTTCGAAGGCCTGTGCCAGTGGATGCGTTTTATCTTGTGATGTGAGTAAGAACTTAGATAGATCTAAGGCATTCATCCGTAGCCCACCCATGGCTGCAAATCTCCCCATATGCCAAGGAGCTACTTCTTTCTTTCCAGAGCGCCCTTGTCGTAATCCTTCGTCTCCGAATGTTGCTGAACTTAATCCAATTGGATTAATGATTTCTTGCATCATTAAATCTTCATAAGCTGTGCCAGTCACTTTTTCAAGAGCGAATCCCAGTAGGCCAAATCCATAGTTTGAGTAACGAGGGCGACCTATACCAGGATTTGATTTTAGCTTCGTTTCTTGGATAGCTCGGAAGATTCTCTCTTCATCAAATATTGAATAGGGGTCAACCATCGCATCTTTTCCAAAGAGCTTCATCCCAGAAGGAAGTCGGGGTAAACCTGATTGATGCGTGGCAAGGTTTTCAAATGTGATTTTCTCAAAATTCTTCGGAAGATTGAGGGTCGCTGGAAGATAGCGAGTGACAGAATCCGTGATTGAAAGTTGACCCGTACGCTGAAGTTGCGCCAAGAGTAAAGCGGTAAAGACCTTTGTGATTGATCCAATTTCCCACCGCTGATCTATGGGGCCAATTGTCTTTGTGTCCTCTGGAGTTGAAACGATAATTGCTGGATCAATGTGTCTCTTCTTTTTGAGGCTAAGGACGACATGATTTAGGTCAACTGAGTGTTTCTCCACACGGCAATTGTATTATTGGATAATTGATCTGCTACTCCACACAACTCGACAAAGGAGAAGACGATGTCTGATGCAGCACGCTGGATGATCGCATTTGCGTTTATATCCCTACCAAGTATCGCTTTTGGCGGTTACTTTTTACTATCAATTCTCAAGCGCCAAGTCGGCACAGAGAACATCACTGCTGAGCAGCGAGATTATTTCCGAGCAGGACATGCACACGCTGGTGTTTTAGTACTTTTAGCAATCGTTGCTCAACTGATTCTTGATAGCTCAAGATTTAATGAGTCGATTACTTGGGCGCTACGTATTGGATTGTTTGCTGCTCCACTCTTGATATCTGCTGGATTCTTTGGCGGAGCGCCAAGGAAGCAAGGAGACAAGCCAGGTGGTCTTATTAAGTTGATTCCAACAGGGGCAATCGTTCTGGCAATCAGCACACTCGGCGTTGGAGTTAGTCTTTTAATTCCAAGCAATTAATACCCAGCTACCGATTCCGAGATTGACCGGCCTATGGGGCGACTCTTGTTTATACTTACCGTATGAAATTTGGCATGCATTCTGAGCAATATCAGAACAACTACTCCAAAGAAGAAGAGCAGAAATTCACTCAGGTGTTCGGTGAACTGACTTCAGAATTTGCTGCCAAAATGGCGGAAGGAGTTCATGCCTCAGACGAGAGTGTTCAAGAACTTGTTAAGCAACACTATGAGTTTATTCTTCAGTTTTGGACTCCAAATAAAGAAGCCTACAAATCCCTTGCGATGACATATATTTTGCCATCTTCTTACAAGGACCATTATGAAGAGGTTGCGCAAGGTCTTGGTAAGTTCCATTACGACGCGGTGTGTATTTGGGCTGATAAAAACCTTTGAAGCTAACCGAGTTTTAGGGGGGACTATTCCATTAATATTGCCCAATGCCAGCACTTAGCCACATGCTTTGGTTCAATGACCAAGCCGAAGAAGCCGTGAATCTTTACACAAAGATATTTGATAACTCTAAAATTCTTAATACATCCAAGCGCCCTGATGGGGGTGTGTTCACAGTCGAGTTTGAACTTATGGGAACAAAATACACAGCCCTCAATGGTGGAGACATGTTCACATTCACAGAGGCTTTTTCTATTTGTATTTTGTGTGATGACCAAGCCGAAGTTGATAAGTATTGGGATGCACTTATCGCTGGTGGAGGAGCTCCAGGCAGGTGCGGTTGGCTCAAAGACAAGTTTGGGCTGTCTTGGCAGATCATTCCAAAGCAACTAGGTGAGTGTCTGGGTAATTCTGATCCGGTGAAATCAGCCGCTGCGATGAATGCAATGATGGGAATGTCCAAGTTAATTGTTAGTGAGCTAGAAGCAGCAGTTAAGTAACTACGGCTATCAGACGGTTCTTCTCAAATCATAAAGCTAATTTAGAAGTTTGAACGCAGTGACTTCGTTAATAGCGCAAGAATTGATGTCACTGAAAGTATTGCGGCTAGAACCATGTAGGTAGCACCAACTCCATAACTTTCAACTGAAAGTCCTGTTAAGACCATGCCTAATGGTGGGGCAGCATAAAAAACTGCAGTCTGTACTCCAAAAACTCTTCCTTGTTGATCAGCAGGAACTCTCTGCTGAATAAGTGAGCTCATTAGAGGGTTGAATGGTCCCCAGAATAAACCTAGAAAAAATCCAGCTACGACCAGGATGATCAATGGTGGTAAAAAGGCCATCGGAACAATACTTACAGCAACACCTATAAAAGTTGTGCGCACAAGATTCTTACGCTTCAGTCGAGCGCTTATCCATCCATAACCAAAGGATCCAACTGCATATCCTGCAGCAAGTGCTGAGATAACAATTCCCAGACTGGCAGGCTGACCTAAATCTTCAAAGTAGGTCGATAAGACAACGGTTTCAGTCGGCAAATAAACAGCAGCGATAATGAGAATAGAAATAGTTAAAGTACGAAGCAGTTTGTCATTCCAGAGAACCTGGAAGCCCACGCGAATACTGCGATTCGATTTCTCGCCCATTTCTTCAGCCAAATCACGTGCGTCTTTGCCGAGATTTCCAACCCGCAAGAAAACGATAGCTAATGCTGCAAAAATGAAAAGTCCGCCAGCGACCCAAAATGAATTCACCGCACCGACTGTTGAAATTAAGCTGGCTCCAACAGCAGGACCAAAAACCCACGCAACTCCCATAAAGCCCTCGTGAATTCCATTGAGTCGATCAAGTTCTATATCTGATGCCTTTGCAACATCAGCCAATAGCGTTTTACGTGCCGTGTAGCCGGCAGGATCAAAGATTGCACCGATTACTGCGATGATAAAAATTGTCGAGCTAGTAAGTCCTGACGTTAAAGCAACGATTGGAAATGCAACCACCGCAACAGCTGAGAGTAAGTCAGCTCCGATGCTCACTGTGCGCCGACCAATATGGTCAACTAGCCATCCTCCAATAGGGGAGATCAACAAACCAGGCAGCGCGGAAACCGCTGCAACTAAACCAGCAAAAGCTGGTGATCCTGTCTCTTCAAGAATTAACCAGGGAATTGTGATCATGACAATTGAATTACCAAGACCCGAGGAAAAATTTGATAGCTGATGAAGAGCAACCGGAAGTTTCTTTTTCATCAGCCTTAAATTCCCCTTTAAAATCTTGCATTAATGCTACATAGCATATATGCTACTTACTATGAGTCGCAATCCGGAAGAGCCAGTTTATAACCGAATTGAAGAGGCACGTGCCGTGCTAGGGCTATCAAGACAAGAGCTGGCCGATAAAGCCGGCGTGCATTATCAAACTATTGGATACCTAGAGCGTGAGGAATACAGCCCTTCAATTGTTCTTGCGCTCCGTATTGCTAAGTCACTGAATCAAGAGGTATCAGAGCTTTTTTCCCTCACACCATTTAAGAAAGGAAAGTAAAGATGTCTAAGAAGAATAAGATTTATTGGTTTGAGGGCGTTACGGAAAAAGGCGTGAAGGCTCTACTTAATGATGAAAATTCAAAGTACAGATGGCTCAGACCACAACGAAACCGAAGAGTTTTAGTACTCCTTATGGCACTTGGCTTAGCTCTTACATCTATGGGTAGCTACTGGCCGACGATTAAGGCGAACCTGAACCTAAGTTCTGAGGTTGGAATAATCGTTTCTTCCGTTACGGCTATCTTCGTAATCTTTGCAACCCTTGGCTGCTATTCATTCTTGCGCATAGCCGTTAGATCAATTGCCGATGCTCCTGATGAGTTGCTAGATGAGCGGCAAATAGCGATTCGAAACACTTCATTTAGATATTCCTACTTCATTTTGAGCTATATCCTCATGGGATTGATGGTGATGATGTTGTTTGGACCAGAACTTCAAATGTTCCAGCCTGAAGGAAACGATGGCAGCTACATATTTGTAGCCACCTTGTTTGCCTGTGCGGCATTGCCTTCTATGGTTATGGCTTGGCGCGAGCGAGATATTTAGCATCATGCAACGCGACATAGCACCTGATGTCTTACGTGGTTTTGCCTTGCTTGGAATTCTCGTTGTCAACATCCAATTCATGGGGCTCAACAGTGACCAAGGTGCTCGTGGCGAACTGACTCAGGGGTTTGCAAATGGTTCTGCAACTTTTCTCATCTCAGCTCTCTTTGCAGGAAAGTTTTACCTTCTGTTTTCATTTCTTTTCGGCTACAGCTCACACTACGTAATTCGAAACGATAGATCCAACAGAGCCAGGTGGTTAAAGAGGTGTCTTGCACTCACAACTCTCGGCGCATTTCATTTTACTTTTCTTTGGCACGGCGACATCATCTTTCTCTATGGGCTATTTGGCCTATTGCTTACCTTTTTCTTCTTTCGAGCAGATAGAACACTCAAAATTTGGTCACGAATAATCTTTTCGATCTCTACATTTTTAATTGCATTAGTGGGAATTGCTACCTATATTGCTGAATATGTACTGAAAGAAGATTTGCAGATAGCAAAAGAATCAAATCTCGATGCCATTCTTCGCAGTGGCACGTTTCTGGAATCAATTCCAGCAAGATTGGAAGTTTGGCTACTAAGTATTTCATTAGGAATATTTCTTCAAGGTGGTTTGGCATTTGCAGCATTCTTGCTAGGAGTGCGATTGGCACGATCCAATTTCTTATCATCTCCAATAGATAAAACTGCAAATTCGAAGTTAATGAGAAAGGGATTAGTTTTCGGATTACCAATTCAAATTATTGCTGGAGTGATTTTTCTCAATAACGAACAAGCTGCCGAACCTTCCGAAAGTGTTTATCTCATCTCTCTTTTTGCCTCTTTTGTGACAGCACCATTGCTTTCAATGTTCTATGTGGGGCTTATTCGAATGCTCGTTGAGGAGAAACCACACCTAGTTTCATGGATGGTACCAACGGGCAAAATGTCTTTAACAATCTATATTTCGCAATCAGTAGTCACTTCATTGATCTTTGGCCCTTGGGGTTTGGGCTTATTCCAAGATCTACAAACCTGGCAAGTATTTGTACTTGCATTCGCGATTTGGCTACTTCTTTCCTACCTTGCAGCACAGTGGCTAATTAGATTCAATCAAGGACCTCTTGAAAAATTAGTCAGTTCACTTACAAGAAATCGATAGGGGTATCAATAAATGGCATGGATTGCCGTAATAACAGCAGGCCTACTCGAAGTAGGTTTTGCAACAATGCTAAAGCTTTCGAGTGGGTTCACAAAGTTATGGCCAAGTCTTGGGTTTCTAGTTTTTGCAGCTGGAAGCTTCTCACTTCTGAGTTGGTCATTAAAAGTTCTACCCGTAGGAACTGCCTATGCTGTCTGGACCGGTATTGGTGCAGCTGGAACAGCAATTGTGGGAATGATCTTTTTCAAAGATCCGGTTTCGGTAGCTCGCATCACGGCAATTGTGTTTATCATTACTGGTGTGATTCTCTTGAACTTCTCAAGCTCTAACCACTAAGGCTTAACCAGATTATTGGATGGATCTTGTCAAATAATAAAATACTCTTTTGCTTTCTTTGTCGCTTCATGTCGCCCATTTACATCTAATTTTCTATAGATGTTTCGAAGGTGCGTTTTCATTGTGTTTTTTGATACGTGCAAAGTTTGACCTATAGATGCGATCGAATTCTCTGAGACTAGATACTTCAAGACTTCAATCTCGCGAGATGTCAGTTGTTCTCCTGAATTTTTTACCAAGTTATTACGTTCTTTAAGGCGCACAATAGCCAACCTACTCAGTGATTCCAGCCAAATAGAGTTGTTTGAAGAGGCTAAATTAATGATTGCTTCCAGGGTTAAATTATCTTGGCGCAAGAAAATTTCAAGGGCTCCTACTTGCTCGCCTTTATCCAAGGCGATTTTTAAGTATTCCCGCTGTTTCTTGGCGCCTTCAGTTTTTACTTTAGATAAATGTAAATTTTTTCTAATGATTTGAAATGCTGTCTCCTCTGCTAGTTCTTTGATATCACTTACGTCATTTTGTCCAAATTTGCCAACAACGCTTTTTCCTAAATGCTGAAAGTATGTATTTTCACTGTTGCGCTCTAGGATAATGTTGAGTCGAACCAAATCAATTGTTTCGTTTTTAGCGAAGAACTCTGCCAAATCAACTAACCAAGTCAAGGCTTTTAGATCTGGATTAAAGAGGATCTCTTTTTTTAAGGCATCTATTCTGGCAGAGATTTCATCCTTACTATTTGGGATCCGAGACAAAATTCTAACTTCGCCTACTACGCATAGATAGTGAATCAAGATCAAATTATTTTGCTTAGCCTCATTTTTTAGTTTTCGCATTTCATTTAGAGCCTCATCAACCAAAGAAAACTCATACAAACATCGAGTGAGTACAAATTTACAATCATACGGGGCTGCAATACCAACTCGATTCAAGGCTTCTTCAATTGCAATCGTGGTCTTAGCCAATTCATAGGCTTTCTGATACTCGCCATGGGCAAGTAATTGCATAGATTTGATAGCAGATTTTGCGTGATCTAAAACATTTAATTCATCTGGATTATCTATTGTCAGAATATCCTCAGCGCATTTATCTATTAACTTAATGTCAGAAGTTACTAATCCAATACAGGCAACCAACCGTATTAATCTACCTTTATCCATTGGATCTAATGTGCCGCTCTTAATTGGAGAGGCAATTGATGTTGCAGCGTGTTTTAGTGATATTTGATAATCACCATTGTGGAAATTTATGTAGGCCCGACATAAGTTACTAATTTGATCAACCCAAACACGGATATCATCCTCGCGAGTATTTTCTTCAAGTTCATCTAGGAAGTAGATACATTTCTTGAAATCTAAATCAATTAAACATCCAATAGCCTCAAACCCTTTAGCCATGAATAAACTATTGGGTGATTGATCTAAAGAGCTTTTTGCAAACTCAATAAACTCTTTCCCTTGACCACTTAGAGACAGCTCTGCTAATCTTGTTAAATACATGCGATAGAAAAAATCTAGGTCATTCTTTTCAATTGCGTTTTCAATGATCTTGTGGACGCTGCTGGTATAGCCGGGTAGGGGTGACCCCACATCTCTATTGCTCACCCGCATAGGGTGACGCATGAGCAGCATTTTTTCACCCTTTAAACACAGGAAAGGGGTGATAAACGCGGGGGATTTGCTAGATAGGTGGCCGGGAGAAGTCAGTTGAACTGCGAGTTATTACCCAGTCAGTAGGCCGACGAGACCCGCAGGGGCTTCATAGTAGGCAACTGATCTTACGAACTCTGTTTAAACGAGGCGTAGTCATCAGTAACTATCCCCTGCACACCTAAGCTTTCTAACTCTTTGCCTTCTGCAGCAGAATTTACGGTCCAGACATAAATAGCGATATTTAACCGCTGGCAGGAAGCTATGAATCTTTTTGTGAGAATTTGTAATCCATACATTGATTGAGGAATCATCGCAAACTTATCTGCCGACTCTAAGTTTAGAATCCTTTGCAAACCTAATCTAATCAAATGAATTTCTTTGGGGGTCAGTGCTGTTCGAAGCGATGGAAATTCCTTCCTGACCTGATTTACCCGCTTGCTTGAAAATGATCCAACAATAAAGTTAGAGAAATCTCGTGTTCGAAGCCACGCAATAAATGGTGTTACTGATGCATCGTTTTTCATGTCAATCGAAACTATTGCCTCCGGAAATGCTGTGACGAGAGCATCAAGTGAGCACCATTGATACAAGCCTAATATTGGACTTCTATTCAACTCTTCAAAGGTCAGATTGATGATTTCCTTATCAATACCCGTTAATCGCTTGATATTTGAGTCGTGGGCCAGTACCAAGGTTCCATCTTTGGTTACATGGATATCAGTTTCAAAATGACGTATGCCATCTTTCCAAGCTTGTTCAAATGCTTCTAATGTGTTTTCAGGTCCAGGATTACCGCGATGTGTCCAAACAATCATTCAAGCGACCAGAATGGGCCATTTATTTTTTAAAGCGATATTTTGAAGTTGCTTATTGGGATTAACAATAAATGGATTTCCAACTGAAACCAGGAGAGGTAAGTCATTTGCAGAATCACTATAGGCAAATGACTGCGATAGATCGTAAGCCTTCACTCTTGCTAATTCCTTAATTGCATGAGCTTTATTGATTCCATGCATCGCACCCGCTCGAAGTTCACCGGAGTAGTAACCTTCTATTACCTCGCCAGATGTTCCATAGGCCCCAGTCATGTTGAGCTTGGAAGCCACAATTGATGCAATCTCAATTGGCGCGGCAGAGACAACCCAAGTGTCATGTCCTATGCTCTGGTGCTCTTCAACTCTGCGCTGCATATTTGGAAAGATTTTCTTTGGTAAAAACTCTTGGACAATCTCTTCACACAGTTCGATAATAAGTTGCTGTGATCGGCCACGAGCAAAATCTAGAATCTTCTTCGTCGCATGGCTCATTGCAGTCATGCTCTCCTGTTTTTGTTTTCTGAATTTGTAGTTTTCGAAGGCAAATGATGCAATTTGGCGGCGTTGGAGAATTCCTGACTTCACTAATCCGCGCACAAAGTAGTAAATGGATGAACCGTCGATGAGAGTGTTGTCGAGGTCAAAGAAGGCGGCTCTGGGGCTCTTTTCAATCGCAACAGGCTTCATGAGAAAAGGATGACATTTATCTGGGGCACACCGCCTATGAATGAACTGAACAGAAAGTGAATGCTGCGCAAAGAGTTCCCTCAATCTGAAGTCGAAGGTTAAGGCGGCATTAACCAGGAGTTAAACCTGTGAACTTCTTGGGCCTCTATAAATATCCCATGCGAGTACTAATCTCGGCAGAGTCATTTCTTCCACGCACCAACGGCGTGACGAATTCGGTACTTCGCACAGTCCGCTTCCTGAAAGAAAATGGGCATGAGGTTCTTGTCATCGCACCGGGAGAAGGACCAATCTCAGTTGATGGCATTTCTATCCGACGAGTACCAGCGCTGGCCTTTCAAAAATTTGCACAAGTCGATATACCTGGTGTTCCAACATCGACTTTAATTAAGATAATTAAGGATTTTGCCCCCGACGTCGTCCACTTGGCATCACCATTTTTACTGGGTGAGCAAGTGAGAAAAGCAGCCCAAGCTTGTGGGGTGCCAGTCGTTGCCAACTACCAAACCGATGTTTCTGGATTTATCAATTTTTATCGTCTCACCACAGCAAAGGTACTTGTTGAAAAGCGGCTCAAAAAAATCCATAACGGTTCAACAATAACGCTTGCACCTTCTAGTGATTCGGAAGACTATTTAACAAGGCTTGGGATCTCAAGAATTGTGCGATGGGGACGTGGCGTGGACCTCGAGCAGTTCAATCCAAAATGGCGATCTAGGAGAGTTAGAAAGTCTTGGGGAGCTGACGAGAACACTTGCGTTATCGGTTTTGTAGGTCGCTTGGCTCCAGAAAAGCAGGTACACAAACTTTCTTTGCTTGGAGATATTGGAAAACTTACCGGCAAAAAGGTAATTCAAGTAATTGTTGGG
>Ga0247722_10001535_pt1 | contig 12664 bp, 15 predicted proteins | sample MSEWelMarce3H_FC_FD_189094 | JGI IMG/M metagenome (GOLD analysis project Ga0247722, IMG submission 189094) | Subsurface sediment microbial communities from gas well in West Virginia, United States - MSEEL Well Study Marcellus 3H_FC | ecosystem: Environmental > Terrestrial > Deep subsurface >... | reverse complement strand
ACCCACATCCAGTTTCACTTGCTTCACCGCAACATTCTACCTTGCTACACAAGGATTGAACCTGTTTCCATCTACGTTCGTTGGACAAGGAGAGCAAATGTTTGTGTTTGTTCTTGTCAATCAACAATTTGCTACACTTGATACAGATACACCGAATGATACCAATGACACTGTCCAAATACTGCATATAAAAGACCGGTTTAGCCAATTCAATGTGTCCAAAATATCCGGGGCATTGAATGTGGTCTAATCCATCGGTAGGACACAACACACCAGGTTCAATGGGACCCATACGAGTATCAAACATTCCTCCTACAACAGCTTTCCCACCTACAAATGTATCCCTGCTTGTGATTTCGGCCACGGAACTCTTCCGAATATCACTAGGGGACATGATACTGAACTGAACCCCTATAATTTTAGAATCCGTAACGATAGCCATTCTGTATACATTAACACAAGATTTATTCAAATCAATTTAGTTCAGTATTATTTGAAAGTACCAGAAATGAGTGATAAAAAGAGGGATGAGTCTTTCTAAAATTGATTTAGAAATATGATGGATATAAACATAGCAATGCCTCATAAGTACAATCTTCGTTCTGGTTCTAATGGGGAGGTCAATCCCAAAGAATACACCCGGTTGTTGAACCAGTTGTTTCCTTCCAAATACATGAAAAAGAAGGTGGATGATTTATCGGATTCCGATTCCGAATCCACCGATTCATCCGCTTCCGAATCCAATGAATCTGACCCCATTCAGGTGAACATTACGTTTACTCTTGGCAGAGAAGAGGAAGAAGAGGAAGAGGAAGAGGAGGAAGAGGAAGAATACGATGACGAAGAGGACGATTCCAGTTATGAATCGGATGATTCCGACTTGTTTGGGTCAGAGCCTATGGAAGACCCCACGAAAGATTCCGAACTCATCAAGAAGCTCAAAGACATTGGCGTATCTCTATCGGAAGAATACAAAGATTCGTCCTTGTTCAAAGAATTCATCAAGAAACATACAGAACTCTCTGAAAAGCATGAACGCAAGAAGAAAAAGTTTGACAAGCAAGAGCGCGACATTAACTTCAAACAGTTTGACAAACTGATGGACAACAAGCCTCCCAATGAGACCAAATACTTTAAGGGGCTTCCCGTAGAAGAACAAAAGGTCATCCTGGATAAACTGATTGCCTTGCGAGAATTGGACAAACACGAAAAGCCAACTCGTGTCAAAATCATTGAATCGTCCATCCCAGATGAATACAAGGTGATTGCTCTTCAAAAGATGAACCAAATGAAGGTCGGAAGCGACGGAGAAACTGGAAAAATCAAGGCGTGGTTGGACGGGTTCATGAAGATTCCCTTTGGCAAGTATACTACTCTTCCAGTAACTATGACGGATGGTCCCGAAAAGTGTCAAGCGTTTATGGAAAGTGCCAAGAAACGTTTAGATGATTGTACCTACGGGTTGAACGACGCCAAGATGCAAATCATGCAGTATCTCGGTCAAATCATTTCCAATCCTCAAGGTATTGGAACCGTCATTGCGATTGAAGGTCCTATGGGTACAGGCAAGACGACCCTGGTCTTGGAAGGCATTTGTAAAATTCTTGGTCGTCCGTATGAGCTGATTCCTCTCGGTGGAGCAACGGATAGCAGTATATTTGAAGGTCATATGATTACCTACGAAGGCAGTGTATGGGGATGTATTGCCAATGCTCTCATGAAGGCAAAAACCATGGATCCGCTGTTCTTCTTTGACGAATTGGACAAGGTAAGCGATACCCCGAAAGGCGATGAAATCAACGGCGTCTTGACCCATTTGACGGACAGCACACAGAACAAATCCTTTCAAGATAAATATTTTGCCGGCATTGACTTGGATTTGAGTCGGGCAGTCTTTGTCTTCAGCTACAATGACCGTTCCAAGGTCAATCGCATTCTGGCCGACCGTATGTATACCATACGAACCGAAGGATATACCAATGCACAAAAGAGCATCATTTCTAAACAATACCTTTCTCCTTCACTGAGGAATAATTTGCGGTTCAACGATACCGATGTCCTCATCACGGACGAGTCCATTCAATATATCATTGCCAACTATACCATGGAAGAAAAAGGAGTGCGAAACCTCAAACGATGTATTGAAACCATCTATTCCAAGCTGAATCTATTTCGGTTGATGACACCGGGGACCAATCTGTTTGAAACAGAAATATCCCTAAAGGTAGAGTTCCCTTTCAAGGTTACACCTGACATTGTATCCAAATTACTCAAATCGCCTGAACGTTCTACTTCGGCGTCGCATATGTATCTTTAAGCCTTTCGCTTAGACTTCTTGCGCGACTTGTTGCAGACACGGTTCTTGAGAGGTGTCCGTTTGACGGCTCCGAATTTGCCCTTCTGAGTAAAAAAACCATGGCACTCCAGCCTACGCTCTTTTTTAGCAGATATACTTTTTGATTTGGATACCCACCGACCACGAGGGTTCTTTATCAATCCCTCGGCGGTTACACCACCCGAGGTTTTATACGCAGTTCCGTGGCCTACTTGTTGCCGGCTTCCTTCCAGGATGGAATACGTTTTCCCCTTAATGTGGTACAACCCGTCATCACTCTTCATGAATCGCATATTCTAAGAAGATATTTTTTTGTAAAAATCCACGACTTTGGGATGAGATTTTATTTTTGCTGAATTGAATTCCGTCAAGTAAAGTCCCTCTAGACTCGTGAGGCGAGACAGTCCAACATAGATTTGTCCGCATTCAAATACACTATTTCCTAAATCTATTTCAGCCTTTTCTAGGGTTGCCCCTTGTGCTTTATGGATGGTCAATGCCCATGCATAAATAAGAGGAAGCTGTTGAATGGAAGTCGTGTCGGATGTCCAGATATGGGGAGTCATGGTATGATGTACGCCATTGAAATCAATGATGGGGTAGGGCGTGAACGCAACGACGGTTCCCTGACTTCCATTACAAATGGTTTCGGACAAATTGGCAATACACATGACTTTACACCCTTCTTTCAGGACAAGGCGCTCCGGACACAAGACGTTCTTTTTCAAGTAGTCTACGGTGTAAGGTGTTCCCGACGTCTTCATGAGGAAGACATGTTCTTCCCCTCCAAGTTCCTGGTAGTGAGTTGTATTGATGATGTCGGCAGCCTTACGAGTCGGAACTAGACGCACACAATCACTTCCTTCCAAAATACGGGTTCGTAGAAGTAGATTGTTCTCGTAAGAAACACTTCCTGAACGAACCTCATTCATGAGGGTTTGAAATGTCTGTGTCTTTTGTCGGAAAATGGTCGTCAACACAATGCTTTCATCAAAGACAGAATCCCAAAGCGAACTTTCAAAACAAAAGGGTGAATTGATAGGTGGCAACTGGTAAAAATCACCACAAAAGACGACTTGAATTCCTCCAAAGGGTCGGGAGGACTTTCGTATGGTTTGGCCAAGTGTATTTAACATTTCAAAGAGCTCTACCGACATCATGCTGATTTCGTCAATGATTAACAGGTCGGTGGTTCTCCAGCGTTTACAAGCGTAGGAATTGGTAAGTGCTTTCTGGGGATCACCCAATCCTATCCCTGCCCAAGAATGAACCGTATTTGCATTACACTGAAGTAAAAGTGCCGCACAACCTGTCATGGCACAGACATGAACTCGTTTATGCGTCGTCTTGTAGACATGCCGAATCCACCACGACTTTCCGCATCCACCGGGTCCCGTGAGAAAGATGTTTTTACCAGCAAGAACGGCCTCATAAGCCCGTTGTTGCTCTGAAGAACACATGTTATAAAAGACGTAGAGAGCTGTTAGTGTATCAATTTAATCAGTACTAGGAAGGTCAATGGCGTGAGGCGATTCTAATTTATAAATGGCATCCGATATCTTCATGTCCTCATTCAAAAGTGATGTATTTTCGTCCAGGAGACGAGTCACCGCAAGCTTTAATTCGGGGCGGTGAGGAGGAGGGTTGTCTCTTACATATTTCAGAGAGATTTTTGTTCTATTCTTGGACGGAATGGTTTTTAATAGTTGAAGAGGTGTCATCTCATCCAACCCTTCTCGTACAGTATACAGCATAAAAAGAAGAATACAACAAAGCAGTCCTCCCCATACAAGCGTTTTCATACAGTAGATATCTACATTATTTTAATTTAGCAATGACGTCCTTAACTATCATGTCTCCTGTAATTGTTTTATCCGTCATGATGGATTTTACAGTTGCCTCCATGCCAGGCATGTGTTGAACTTCACTCAACTTTTTAGACTGATCCATGGGAGAAAGAGACTGTAGCTTGCTTACATCTGCAGGAGTAAATCCCTCTAGACCCCCCATCGTCAGAGCTACGAGTACAACTACGAGCACAGCACCCCACACAAGTACTTTCGTCATATACTTAGTATACATTAAAATAAAGTATTTTCTTAAATCAATGAATGTAGAAGAAATCATCATTAACCTAAAGCTATTGTCCCAAGTAGAAAAGGGACAAAAAATCATTACTAAAGATACGTATTTGAACATTGAAACAAAAACCATCGTTCCTGAATGTATACGCCGTTGGAATCGCCAAGATAGTCGCCATGAAACCCTTCGTTCCATCAATCGCATTGTCAACGATTCTATCACGTGTCTTTCTCAAGAACCGCGTATACAGAACTATTTAAAACAATCCATTCAAGGCATTGTCAATTTAAAAGACACGTATGTACACTGCCACCAAACGTGTGCACGATTGGATATGATATTGGATAAAATCAAGGTACACACCATTGAGGATAAACCCGTTCAGGACGATTTTTAATCTTCTAGAATTACATGAACACGCGAAATAAAAATAGAAAGTGTGAATTTTTCATGGACAAGGCGATGCAAGAACAAGTTGCAACACGACTTACCACCACCAAGACACGTCAAGAGGTGGCTTACCCAACCCACGGCGTCAATTGTCCGTGGATGCCGTCATCGCAATTGTCCAACAATTATGTAGATATAGAAACTTATTTGTATGGCATTGGTGCCAACAACCATTTGGCTCCCGTCTCTACTCCCTCCATTTCATCCGTCTCTCTTCCCTCTGTCACCTTTTACGATAGACCTGCCCTCTACATTCCACGACTTGAACCCTTTTTGACGAATCAGAGACCGCTTTAAATTGATACGAAAGACCATACAAAAAAATATACACTATTAATATATGGATTTAAATCCGAACGACGTAGGTCATGAAACCCGAGTCTTTCAATTGACGTCGCCGACCTTGAATGCCACCTTGAAGATTTGTATCGGGCGACCCTTTGACGAGAACGGTATGGACAGATACAATGTCTACGAAGTGAACAAAAAAGGAGACCAAGTGGAACGGTTAAGAGGATATTATCTTTTGGATAAAGGAAAAGATCCGATGGACACCGACAAGGACTTCAACATCAAAGACATTGGAGAACCGACCTGGATTTCGCTAGAGGGTGTCGTCGCACCTTCTGCCCCGAAAAAGTCCACCGCTGTAGCCAAGTCCACCTACCTTGTCATGGAAGATACAAACTCGGATGGAGATTGCTTTTATGATGCCCTTCTTCGTGCCAAGTCTGGAAATCCAACGGTAAAAAGCACCGCTGCCGACATTCAAGCAGAACGCCGTCGTATTGGAGAAATGTTCTTGAAACCTGGACAGGCTCAGAAAAATGTTCTGGACATGTATAAACTGTACAAGTCCAACAAGGACATTCAGGTTCAGCTAGAACGCTATGGAAAACAGATGCAAGACATTCCTGAATTTGCCCCTTTTTATGCTAAATTGGCCGACGTAGATTCGGATAAACTCATGGAAGCGAAAAACAAAATCATGGAGGAATCGGATTCTAGTTTGGTAGCCAGTGATTGGGATTTGTTTGATGAACTGAACGGGACCGACACCTATCCCGTCAAGGAGGAGGACAAAATGGCACTGGAGTTGTTGAGTGAATATTTTGACAAGAATGTCATGTTGTCCGACCAGGATGCCATGATTAAGTTTGTTGCCAACGTCAATACAATGAAGAAGTGGGTCAATGAACTCATTGTCATGGCCGTTCAGGACAATGACAACATTCAGGTCTTGCCTCTTGTCAAACGCGACGAATCGGACGTAGAGTCGTATACATTTACAAATACCATTTTGGTGAAACCCATGGTCAATGGGGAAACCAAATACATGATGGCCGAGTATACACCCTTGACCCATTTCAAACTCATCTCCTTTCAGGACAATGACCAGTTGAAGAGTTTGGTGGTCTATGATGAATTGCCTGCTTCCATGAAAGAGAAGCTGAATGACAACAGTGCCTACCGTAAAGCACTTGAAAAAATGCCGGAACCGGTACCTGAAGTAGACGTAGGCGCAGAGGAGGAGGAAGACCAAGGAAAAGAAAAAGACAAATTGGAAGAGGTTCCGCCAGAAAGTGCTCCTCCTGTCATTGAAGTAGATACACTTCCTGACCTTTCAGCTCCTTCCGTACCTGCCAAAAAGCAAACCAAACGTAAAAAGGAAGAAAAAGACAAAGACAAAGACAAAGAAACATCCACCAAACCTGTCACCTTGAAATTATCGGTCGATGAAGACAAACAGCTCAAAAAAGACAAGGACGGTATTCCTCCCTTTACGGAAGCGGAACGAACTGAAATCAATGCTCAAGAATTTAAGACTCGACTGGCCAAGGTAGAATACATGATTGCTAACAGTGGATGGGGAAAATATTGCAAAGAACGATTCCGGCAATCTACCGGAAATGTACCCAGCAATGAACGCCTGAACACCATTGTCAATTCCGATAACAAGAAAGATTACCAAACCATTAGTGGCATCTTTACCATGGCTCGTCCTTAAAAATTGAAAGAGTTCGTTCCCTCTTGTCCTAGGAAGAGAAACCATGGACATTTACGAGCTTGCCCGCCTCGGGAAGACGCGTGTATTCATTTCCAAGGTAGAACAAAATCCCGATACAATTCACAAACAAGATGAACATGGAAAGACTGTCTTTATGTATGCATGCGAGTGCGGACATATGGACATGGTTCGCTATCTTACAGAAAAACTATCCAAGGTTCCTCACTCGGCGTTTCATACAGCAGTTGTCTACGGTCGTTTGGACATTGTTCGGTATCTACTCTCTAAGGGTGCGAGTCCATCCTCTTGTGATGATAGGAACGAAACACCAGCCTACAAGGCAAGCCGAGGCAATCACGTGGATATTTTGAAAGAACTCATTGCTCACAATGGAACGCTTCGGCAAATCAATACATCCTACGAATCTGCACTTACCATTGCCATCATTCATGAACACATTGACATTTTGAAGGTATTGATACAAACAAACATTTCGTTCACCTGTTCGTATCACAAGGATTCCAATGCTCTATGGACGGCGCTCCTGACCGAGAACATGGACATCATTACTCTGCTTCTGGAATCCGGCAAAGTGGATTTTGCTAAAAAGTTGCCCATCATCAAAGACGTCTTGCTTTATCGTGCACAGAACTCCTATAAGCTAGTAGCCATTCTTCTAAAGTTTGGGTTTGACCCTAACTTGTATGTTCACGGTTGCAACCCGCCCCTTGTCATGGCGTGCAAAGAATACGGCTTGGACATGGTGAAACTACTTCTTCTTCATGGAGCCAACCCCAATATACGAGGATATGAACAGACGACACCTCTCCTCTGGAGCGTATTCAACAAGGACATGGACATGACACGACTCTTGATTCAACATCACGCCGAGGTGAACACGGGTAATCTTCATGGAACCACCATTGTAGATGTGGCCTGTTCATCGGGTCTTCTTTCGTCGGTAGAGTTGCTCGTGAGTGTAGGCGCCACCATTACAACACAAACGATGTTTTCTGCGTTAAAGAGCAAGAACGTGAACATCATGCGATTCTTGATTCAGCGTATTACTATGGACAAGTCTCCTTCTACCCTGTCTTCCCTACGGTTCAATTCCACTATGTTTAGTTCTCATGACATGGGCAAATTTGTTCAAAAGGCGTGCAATTTATGTCACTGTTCCACGTTGACCGAAGCAATTCCTCATTTGGAAACGGCAAACGCAGAAGAGGACAGCATTCTGATGGATCGACGAACATGGCATGCCATTCTGTCGTATCCCCTACAAGTAAAATGGCACGTCTTTCTGGCAGACGCTCACTGTACGGCCGTTGCCTGCTATCTTGCTCTCTACGAAGAAAATGAAACAATGGTTCGTTTTCGTCAAGGCAAGATGGTCTCCTTCTCGGAGTCGCGACTTCGGCAACTCATGCGTCCTTACGGGGCACGACCTATGAGGACCCGTATCGTGTCCTATTTGGTCTATCCGCATTCCCAGCGAGTTCTCTATGGTTTGTAAACATGACCTCTATACAATGTTTCGTTAAGTGGGTGAATCCGTCAACGTGGATTTCTTGGGAGAACTCGGAGTTCTTGTCCTACGCGAACGACGCGATTTTACCTTGGTTTTAGTCTTACGCCGTGTCTTGTGGTTTTTGACAATGTTGATGTAGGCACGAACCAAACTCTTCTTCGTATACAATTTTTTAGACACGTGGTCAATGATCCATTTTTTGTCCGTCGGATGAATTTTCTCATCCAACTCACAATCATCCGAAACCACTTTATTACGAATACAGGTATGAACAGCCTCTACCAAATCTTTTACGTTCATCCGATGAACTGGACGAATACCCACATTTTCTACAGATAAATCATGAGGCAACCCATGGTCTTTGCGATACTTGTTGGCCAATTTAAGTAAGGATGGCAGTTTAGGCTTGTTTTTATCAGGTAGACGCACATATCCTTTTTTGTAAAGCTGTTCTGCATAGTATTCTTGATACATACGTATACATGTTAAAATAATTGTAATGCGTGCTCACAGGCTTGTTGCTCACTCTTTTTTTTTATTTTATGCTTTCCTTCTCCTAAATGAACGAGTATACGTTTATGAATCTTCAAATACTCTTTTATTTTTTCAAACGACCCAAACTCTGAAAAAGGTAAAGCGTGTTGAAGATTTGTTTTCCAAATTTGTTGACCAATACACAAGTATACGCCCATATGATATTCATGACCATGCGATATTTCAATATATTCGGGAGTCACCTTAAACTCTTTTTGTATTTTTACTTGTAAGATATTCTTGTAATTGTCATCACACAATAACAGTTCTGTCCAGTCTATGTGTTGTTCAAAGACGGATTCAATGAACTGTGTTGCGTACTGAAATCCCATCTCTTGGTAATCTAAAAAAATGGCTCCAATGAATGCTTCAAATAGACATCCTAATTTTTTCAAATTGGTTCTTAAATTTTTATCTTCCGAATAGGATGACATGACATACCATTCATGAAGACCCATTTCCATGGACAACTTCCCAATCGCCTCGTTTTTTACCAAGGCAATCTTTTTTTCCGTCATGAACCCTTCTTGTTCACGAGGAAACCTACGATACAAATAATATTTTGTAACACATTCCAGTATACCATCCCCTAAAAATTCAAGACGTTCGTTGGAAATGGTACGAATCGGTAATTCAGGAACATCTTCTATCCGAACTGGCTTGTCAAAGAGGCGTTTACAATAAGAACTATGTGTAAACGCCTGAGTATACATATCCATGTTGCGTAAAGAAGCCGAAATTCCATGTACCGATAAGATAGATTGTACATTCTCCTTGGTAATGACCTTGTTGGTTGGATTGCGAGGAGAAAAGACATACTCTTGACCTACTAATATCAGGTCTTCATCCTTGGACATGATATACTTACCTGACATGACTTTATGTAGGAAATTTAATCAAATCATCCGAATAAATGAGACCACTTGGTTTGTAGCTGGAAGTCGGTTTAAAAATAGACTTTTTGGGTTCTGCTTTTTCTACTGGAACTTCTTTTCCGAACCCATCAATAGCAATTCCTGTTTTCTTCTTGTACTCACTTCGTACATAGTCAGGAATCCAGTGAGACCAAGAAATAAACAACAGGTTGGGGTGTGTATACTTGATTTTAAATCCGTTTTCTTGTAACTCATGAATGATATGCGCCACACAATCTTTCAAATCATATCGTGGAATTCCTAAAATGAATTCGGGAACTACAAACCAACAACATTCATTTTCATTCTTTTGCCGAGAGGTAATTTTGATGCGTCCATGTATACGGTCTAGTATACGGTTGAACGTTTGTACGGTATGTATACTGTGTTCTTTTTTGGTTTGAAATAATTCATCTAAATTAACTTTATTGGCGTAAATATCCATATTGTATTCTATTAAAGAATTTTCGCTATTTTGACTATGATAGAACATCTTGTAATTTCTTCCGGAGGACCTCATATCATTGTTCAATTGGGAATGCTTGCCGAAGCCATTCAAACGGGTATCATTGACCAAGCGAATATCAAAACCATTCACGGTTGTTCTTCCGGGTCTATTTTAGGCACCTTTTTATGCTTAGGTATTCCGATACAAGACATTGTAGATTATGTCGTGAATCGAACATGGAAAAAGTGTGTACACTATGACATTCATAATTTTTATGTCAACAAGGGTATCTTGGACAACAATTGGATATATGAAATGCTTTTACCCTTTTTCAAAGCCTATGATATACCCTTGGACATTACCATGTCAGAATTATATCAGCGAACCGGAATTTACTTTGATATTCTTACGACAGAAGTCGTAGAGATGAAATCCATTGTATTGAATCATAATACATTTCCTGATTTACCCATCATAACCGCAGTCAAAATGTCATCGGCGGTTCCCGTCGTGTTTCCCCCTGTTCCCTATCTGGACAAGCTTTATATTGATGGAGTGTGTCGTCGCCACTGTCCTATGGTAGAGTATCCCGAAGACAGTGTTTGTATTTTTTCCATTGATACGTCATGTCATTTAATTCCCAAATTAGAAGATGTAACGGATTATTTTCAATATATTTTGATGAAATCCTATCGTATACTAACCGAATCTGAATGTATACCGAAAGGGCGACACTTCTCTTGTGCAAACATTCCATCCGTCATGGATATTAATTTATGGAGACGTACCATTGAAGATTCGTCGTATCGTGCTGAAATGATTGAAGTGGGGCGGTGTGTAGTTAGAAAAATTGAACCCATTACGTCTTCCTTGTCCGAGTAAACAAGATGGATTACGATATGCGTCAGCAGAAGCGGGTCTTCACCAAGGACTGGCCGGCAGAGTGCGACCCTCCCATGAAAGCGTTTGATTATTTCAATCGCCGATTTCAGGGAGTGGATGGATACAATTGGTGGCTTCTCCCTTGTGTGAACGACGGGGGCGAACCTAAATATTGGGGGTATTGTCGCAACTCGGCCATGACCATGAAGTTTCTACACAACAAAGACCATACATCTATGCTTCGTTCGGATTCATGGGAAAGAATCGGTGTTCTCGTCCAGTCCGGCGAAACCGTGTACGAATTGTATCTAGACGAAGAGGGATACTTATTTGGAAACCATACCTCGGAGACGACCGTCGGATACTTGTCCCAGGCTCGTAAAATGTGGGACGGAACGGCGGAACTGAATGTAGATGCCCTTCGTGAACATCACGAGTTTGCTGAAGTGAAATCCTACAACCGAATGACCTTGGCAAAATAAGCCCATAAAAACAATCCAACCAGACATTTAGCAATAAAGTCCAATACATTATACCCTAGCATTTTTTCATCATGCTGTAAAAAGTAAACCACGCCATACATTGCCCATATGACAACGTAGACCCAGAAAAGTATACTGCTCGCAAGCGAATACTTTTTCATATACGTTCTATAAATGTAGGTGAACAATCCTCCAAAAAAGAGAAACCCGATGGCATTAGCAAGTACTTTATTCAGATAATTACATTCGCCCAAGTACCCAAACAACAACATGCTGTAGTGAAGTGCCATGGTAATGACAAAATCGGTAAGGTGAATGGCTCCACCTCCCGAAGCATACAGCGTTGTCAAAATGAGCGATAACAACATCATGGGAGTGGTGACCGACCAATCCAAGTAGCGCAAAGGAACAATGTCTTGTTTATTCCCAGCATCCATTCTAGAAATGAACAAGGCATAAAAATACGCGGCGACGATGGAGATGCAGGTTTCCAAGTTCATGATGTTTCGTATTCGTTGGTCTTTGGTTCGCAATGCCTCAATGAACGTTATGGTTCCTGTGGTCAACAACAAAATGTAGGTTACATAAAAACTATACTCGTACATACAATAGAATGTTATTATTTATACGGTAGGAATAAATTCCCAGTTTAAATCTTCACAAATGTTCTTCCAAATAGCATCTTGTTCAATCCTTTTTTCTCGGTCTTTTAACATTGGAAAATAAGGAAGAAATTCATCTTCTTCTAACAATTCACATAATTTGTAAATAGTATAATAATAATTTAAAAAATTCACTCTGTCTTCCGGGCAATATTTGGCATACGGCCGTTGAATTTCCATGAACAACGTACATAGTTTTTCTTCTAATTCAGGGCTCATGACAGGAGGCTTGATGCCCAATTTATCCTTGATGAAAGGTATGTGTTCATAGTATTTGTTGTAGCCGAATTTCTTGAGTATTTCCTTGGTCTTTTTGTTGGTAATGGATTCTATAGG
>Ga0247722_10001534_pt1 | contig 12665 bp, 14 predicted proteins | sample MSEWelMarce3H_FC_FD_189094 | JGI IMG/M metagenome (GOLD analysis project Ga0247722, IMG submission 189094) | Subsurface sediment microbial communities from gas well in West Virginia, United States - MSEEL Well Study Marcellus 3H_FC | ecosystem: Environmental > Terrestrial > Deep subsurface >... | reverse complement strand
TTCAAGAGATAATGGACAAAGTTAAGAAAACATACAAAAATCGCTACTATCGATTCGCAAGCAAAGAATAACCAAGCAACAAATAACCAAGCAACAAATAACCAAGCAACGAATGAAATAAATAAATGTACAAACAACAAAATATAATATATAAAAGATATAAAACGACAATGAATGATAACAACAATGATACAATGAAGATGACTACAATAAAAGACAATAATAATAATGATGAACCAGCGTTAATAAATCAAGGCGGATATGGTTGTGTTTATTATCCATCGTTTCCTGAGAATAAAAAAAGTAAAGACGAAAAGAAATATTTATCAAAACTTCAAAAAAATATTTACCCAGCACATTTTGAAGATTTTATAGGAAAAATACTGAAAACAATACCAGGTTATGAAAATTTTTTTGTTCCAGTATTAAAAACATATTCGATCGATTTAGCATCAGTAAATCACGAGTTAATTGAAAAATGCGATGCAGTAACGAAATTTATAAAAAAAAACAATAAGAAGGATGAATTTCGAGAGATTGAATATGATGATCCTACTGATATTAACACAGAGACCCAGAGTCAAAGTGAAAGTCAATACAATCCTATGGATTATAATTTATTAAACAAAAATTTCGTCATACAGAAAATGATATTCATAAATGGTGCAACAGATCTAAAAAAGTATATATACGAGTTAATATCTATTTTCGCACAGAAAAATAATATTCATCAGAATAATATACTGAATGATGACGAAGACCAAGCCCAAGATAGACAATACGACAAACCGTTATATAAACAGTCATATAAACATAATATGGAAAAACAACTTCAAAGCGCAGGAAAGAAGCGAATAAAAAAGCAGCAAAAACGTTTACACGACGATAAGCTTTTACATAAATATATTAACAAAATAATTAATAAGGAAGACGATACCAACAAAGATTTGGAACGTTTTAAAGACAAGGTTTCATACAAATTAATATCGATTATGTTTGATTGGTACGAGAGAATTTTGGATTGTATCCACCTACTAGGAAAGTATCAAATCGTACATAATGATTTGAAATACAATAATGTATTAATAAACCGAGAAACAATAACGCCTATCGTAATAGATTTTGGTTTATCGATATATATCAAACATTTATTAGATAATCCGTGGAGAGATAAAAATGAAACAGGTGAAGAGATAAATGAAAATACACTGAAACCATCGACAAAAGGAAACAATAATAATTTTTATTGGAAACAGCACTTTTATGTTCACGCGCCAGACTACTATTTGTGGTGTTTTGAAACACATATAATAAGTTTTTTAATTATAGAAACAGAAACCAACACGTTATCATATGAAAATTTACGAGATATAGCATTTATTTTTACGAATAACAATGAAGCATTAACCTATATGTCTAGAGAGTTTAAATATAATTATATGAATTTATGCATATCTGTATACAAAAAATACATAGATCGCCCGAGAGAAGAAGTAATAAACGAATTAATACAATACTGGAGAAAATGGGATGTATATTCTCATAATGTGATGTTCATTCGACTATTTTACAGTGTGGTAGTGAAACTCGAGAAAGAATATGATACTGGTAATCCTATATTAGAAAAATCAAATGAAAGTACCACCGATATATATGATGATACGATGCAGAGCGGAGGTCGGGGGAAAGATAAAGATAACGATAACGATAACGATAACGATAACGATAACGATAACGATAACGATAACAATAACGAATACGCAATCCTATTTGATGAAAAAAATATGAAAATCAAATCATATTATTTTTTAAATGATAATAAGATAATAGACATACTCGAATTTATGATGCTGATGATACACCCCGATCCAGAAAAGAGATTACTCCCAGAAGATGCAAAAAAAACATTCAACACAATACTATACTATTGTTAACACTCATACAAATGTTTTATAATGGAAGATGTATATGCTCCCATTATAATAATAATAATAATAATAATAATAATAATAATAATAATAATAATAATAATAATAATAATAACCGAACTAGTGGTTTAATTCGTAACTTCGGATGCGCCAGCAGCAACACCGGTATTACCAGCTACATCAAGTTTACCCAAACCACCGGAGCCGCCACGATGCCTGAAACGTCTAGATCCCTTTTTATATTTTAAATTCTTCTTGCTCGTAACGTTAGAAGACTTATACGATTTTTTAGCAAGACGCAACACCTGCTTAAACGCAAGACCGCGATTTGCTTTCATTGTTTGTTTCACGTGCGATAACCAAGGATTAGCCATTGAATAATAACGAGAAGTAAATGTGAGAAATGAATGTTATAGAATAACGATAGAAAATAATATATAAAAAATTGATATAGAATTAGCAAAAGGTAAAATATAAAGATGAACAATTAGACAATCGTATGCAGCAACAGCAGCAACAGCAGCACCAAGCCCACACAGGTGTCCCCAAAGACAACAAAGAGAAAAAAGACAAAGAATATACAAACGCATTCATTCATTCCTGTATGCTATTTGCGAATAGTATACGGCAAAACAAACCTATAGTGAAATGCCTACACATTCTAATACAATGCGCAATAGAGCATTCTAAAATTTCACCGCACGACGGGTCGAAAGAACTTACACCAGCCAATTATTTTGAACCGTTATGGTTTGTATACTATATGTTTTTCGCAATTCATAATCCTAAATTAGAGGAATACATCAACCGAAAGCACAGAGGAGCAGCAATCACTAGATTCGACGGAACTACGAAGTCGAAACAACAAACAGAACAACATCAGCACCATCCAGCAATTTACGCTCTTCATATTGTGAAGAATATGTTACGATGCAGAAAAAATACATCGAATATTGTATTCAACTTGTATGATTACGGGTATAAAAAGCTCAAAATGGTGACGCATTTGTACAATATCAAACGCATTCCCAAGAGCAAAATGCAGCCAACTCCAACGACCACAGTGACGATGTCCCAGACCTCCCACAACCACCACCACAACCACCACCACAACCACAACCACAACCACAACCACCTGATAAAATCATACGATTCCGGACACTTGTATACTACGAGTGTTATGATAAAAAGATTATACGAAACGTCAGACGATTTCCAGGACAACACATATCGAATGGTTATTGAACATATAGTTCAAAACCAAGACCCCCTATTATATACGACGGATGTAGAAAATATATGCGATAAAATGAAAAAGATAACATACGAACGAAAAGACATTATATTATTGGCTCTCGTAAGTTATATGAAAATTGCTGAAAACGACATCAATAAACAGTCGTTGTTCATCTCATTGACTGATGCAGAAATAACACTAACAAACTCAGAACTGGATACATTCGACTCAAAACCCGAATCAAAACCCGACACAAACCCCGACTCAAAAGTAGTAACAATCGACTCAAACATACTCATACTTTCTTCGGTCGATGAAAAATACAAATATTTATTATCGTAAACGTATTATAAAATTGATCATTCAATTTATTTTTTATTATTATAATACAGTTATATACGACACCTTTGTTTGTTAGGTAAATTTATAGTTTTATAATAAAATGGTTAAAAACGTAGGAGGCGGCGACAAAATGAAGCATATGGCTAGAAAGCACGTCAATGGCGCAAAGAATTCGCATTCAAAGATATTACGTATATCCACGTGTGATGATGAAAAATACGGTTATGTTATAAAAATTGTAGGTAACGGGATGTGTATAGTAAAATGTATTGATGGATACGAACGATTGTGTTTTATTCGCGGTAAGTTTTCAGGACGATCAAAGCGCGAAAATACGATAGTCGCAGGAACGTGGGTACTCGTCGGATTACGACAGTGGGATGCAGAAAAAGAGTTTGCGAGTAAAAAAACAAAAACCGGAAAGAGCATCCAGAAATGCGACCTTCTTGAAATATATACACCATCCGAGCGAGAGAAATTACGTATTCAGGAAAAGATATTTCAAGATCTATCTTCTGAGAATAGTGACGATGAATTTCAGTTAACGAAGCAAAGTGTCGAATTCAAAGATCAAGAAACACTTGAATACCAAGAAATTGTTGAGCAAGGTGGAACACTTTCTCGAATGAAAAAAGCAAGTTATTCAGACTTATACGACAATATTTCGTCCGATAGTGACCAAGATGATGACGTTGATAATCCCGCGGAAATAACGGTCGAATCAGACGAATCAGACGCCTACATAGAAAGCACAAACTCGAAACCATCACCAAAACACGAAATACAAACAAAGTATAACTTCACACAGGCTGAAATCAATATTGATGATATCTAATCTTCTTCATTCAATAATATCGTGATCGAAGACAATCCATCGAATATTCGCAATGTCGGTTGAAAATGCAATTCTCGAAGAGAATATATATTTAAATATTCATTTATAGTACCAGACTCTTCTTTTATATCATCAGAATATAAGTACACAGCAACAGATTTCATATCATCATTTATGTGGAAAGAATACTGAAGTAAACTACAAAAATTATAATATATAACCTTCTTCTTTTTATTGTGATTATACGTTATTCGAGTTTGATACTTTTGCAATATATGTAATATTTCTTCTTGTAATATCTGATTCGGCACATTTAGTTTATATATGAATTTTTTATGATCGATAATCTCATTGTTTTTACCGATATATAAAATTGTGAAAGGAACCGATATTATATCTGTTATTATGAAATCATTATACTCATCAAATAGTATTTCATTTTCATATGTTTGTATCCAACTAGTATCTAAAAAACACTCGTCGTCGTCGTCGTCGTCGTACTCGGATTCTCCAGATTCGCGATCCTGATCAGCTTGATCATCATCCGTTTCGTGATCCTCTTCATCACCATATTCATCATCATCCGATTCGTTGCTCCATTGTTCCAATATATCACTAGTAGACATAATTAATTATTTATTATATACAAATTACGTAATAAATAACAAAATAAATCGCATAACAGTTAATTATAAAATCTATCATAAGTAGAATCACATTCATCTACCAATGCAGATAAAGGCGCATTCGATATCATAGTGTTATCTAATTCAGATGTTTCAGTTATATCATCTAAAGAAGACAAAGTTGGTTTCATAAATGCTGCTAAAAATATATTATCTTTTGATAACGAATACAATGGTGCCGGAGCAGGAGGGAGTATTTTCGGTTTATAAACAGAAACAGCAGGAGGTTGTTCGGTAACACTTACAGGCGAAGGCGCAGGCGCAGGCGCAGGCGCAGGCGCAGGCGCAGTACTTATCACGTCAATCTTAGGTCTTTTATTCCACACTGACTGTTTTGTGTTATTTGAAGAAACATTTTCCTGTTCGACCTTTATAGAGAGTGAGGGAAACTGTTGTTGATCTTTAATATCTACAAAAGTTGGTACAGCCTTATCTGTTTTAATATCAGATTGTATAGGTTCTAGCAACTGTGGATTTTGTCTAGACATTTGAATTTTGGAATTATGAATAAAGTAATTAGAAGAACTATTCGGTCTTGTTTCATTTCGCTTACCCTGACCCCCATTATGATATGATCGAAAAGACGAATCATCTGATAGAGTCGGAGCTGGAGACGCAGACGCAGACGCAGACACCATAAATATATTTTTACCACGTTCACCCGTTTTTTCATTACTATGTTTCACATATTTTTCATCATATTTCATTCTACTATTCGCTGCATTTAAGAAGATATTTTCTTTTTTATCCACAGTTTCACCAGATCCACTATCTATATGATTTTTTTTCACACTACGATTGTTATTTTTCATAGATAAGAACGGATTCGTATTACTACTCGAATCATCTGTATTTTTAGATATATTTTTAGGTTTTTTATTTCTTTTAACATTGGGAGCATCCACTCTATCCATATGCGATGACTGATTATTTTTGCGTTGAGTTTTTGTTTGATTATTATTATTATTATTCGGCTTTTTACGTGTTGTTGTCGAATTTTTAATTTGAGTATCGCTGGAATCAACGCAAGTTGTAGTCATCATAAAATTCTATATATTAATCTATGATAATAAGTTATAATATTATGTTTAATATGTATTATACCAGACAGATTACATTCATCTAGAAAAAATTGAATGAAAATAAAAGAAATATTATTTCGTCGCATCAGCTAGATACAAGAAAGAGAAGTAAAATGCAATTTTCAAACAATAACCACAAACACACCCAATCATATACGGCATATGACCACCCTGCATTATGCATCCCACGTTCGGTAGTTGTGATGACGCCACAACAAATAGAAGATAAATTCAACGCAACCGGTTTGGGTATTGTTAGTAAAGTTGTTGTGAAAAAAAAGACATATGTATTAAATGATTGGGAACGTGTGATGTCCGAAAACAAAACAGTCACTGAAGTAGAATATGCGAACATATATGTATATTTTAAAAAATGGAACCTAGATAATCCACGTGTTTGCGAGTATCGAAACCGATTACTGAAAGGAAATACAATTAAGATTGTCTTTGATACCATACCTTCCCCTGTTTTCTGGAGATGCTCTGCAGGACGGTTCTAATAAAGATCCGATCCGATCCGATCCGATCATACGTAAATATACAATAAACGTAAATATACAATAATAATAATAATAACAATAATAATATAAGAATAATGCCGATTACTCATAAAAAACGAAATTCCAAAGAACACAAAGTCCATTATTTTTATTTCACTTCAAATGCATTAATCGAGAGTTGCCCGATACCCAGAAAATATATACAACATTCTAAAGATAGTAAAAATAATACATTAATTGTTCTCGCGCACGCGTCTATGAAATTATCTGAATATCTCAAAAAATCAAACATCGTTCACATGGATTATAATCACGTAGAAATAATGATACATTGTATAGGTAAACAGCTACAATTGTTAGAAAATAAAGATATAGGTATTCCAGTATTTCATTTAGATGACTTTACTGTTTTTTTCATAAAAAAATCAAAAGTGAAAGAAAATAAATATAGTAGCGATAGAGACAGCACCGACAGCGATAGCGATAGCGACAGCACCGACACCGACAGCACCGATAGCGAGAGCGACAGCACCGACGATAATATTATACATAATAATAACTATAACGTATACTTCGCAATCACAAACGACGATAAACTAAGTACATTTAAAGACGCTGAAAATTACGATGATACAGTAAATGCAGAAACAGAAAATAATGATCAATTTCTTGTGATAAATGCCCCACTACATATCGACTTCGCATCATATCAAAAAAATAAATCATTTATATCACCAGAATTCGCAGAATTTAAAAAAGCAAAGAGTATTCCTTATGATATTCATTTCAAATCAGGGTATTATAGTTTTGGGCTATTGTGTATATATTGTATGTTGACTAAAACAGTAGTATCATTCGACAAGTCAGATAATCAAACACTCGATATAGATGCAGAAATAAATGATTGCCTATTCGATAATCAAGACCAGTCTAAAATTACTTCAACGAGAGAAAATCTCTCGAAAACATCGTTTATAACATTTTTAAGAATGATAAAAAATACAAAAATATATTGGTTTTTAATCCGGGCTCTTAAAAGAAATCCACAGAAACGTCAATATATTTGTGTGTGATTGAACGTCCTACGTCCTACGTCCTACCTACCAGAACCAACGTAATCGTCCGGCAACAACTTTGCCGCAACAGCCTCTTGCCACGTTAAATAGTTAACATCGCAAACAAATAAACTCTTGTGTCTAAAATATAAAGGAAAATGAGTAAACTTATTAGGCTCTTTCAAGGACAAGCACTCGCGCTTTTGAACACGTCCTTTCTCTATATAGTCGCTTTGCGACATCGCATTATTTGGCGCAGTTTTTGTGATAGGCTTCCAACGAACACGTTTTTTTAGACCACCATTTCCGACATAGTGCGAACAAACAACGCTATTAGCACAAGGATTGGGGGGAGCGATCGTTTTATTTGTAGCACACCGCATAACACTCTGCACACGCTTTTTAATATAATCCGACTGGGATCGTACAACCAAACTCGCAGAATTAATATCTTTATACCACGATCTCGGATATTGACCACCCTTAATCCACCGATATTTCATATCAATCATTGCAGAATTTCCCTTAGAAGATTTTTTTATAACAGTAGGGTCATTTAATGAAAAATACCAAGAGCTATTTCCGTGGGCGAGACGTTCTACGCCACTTCCACCACCACTCCACCCACCAGATCCGACCATTCGAATAACACCAACTCCGCGTAAATTACGAATTCCACCATTAATAGAAAACCCGGTTTTACTTCCATCACCGCCAACTACTGCACCAGTTTTTCCGAATTCACCCAAATGACCAGATATAGGTGCAACACGTGGATGATTCTCTCGAACCTTTCTCCTCATAACTACAATAGACATTGATACGAATGACTATGAATGACTACTATACCTAATTGTATATTGTTATATATTGTTATAATAATATTATAGATATTACTGGTATTATAGATATTACTGGTATATTGTTCAACCAACCAATTTAAAAGGTTTACGTATCTTAATATATAATTCTTCACGCTGAACGATGACTTCTATAAAATGTCCTTCTATGAAATGTTCGAATAATCATATTACTAAATATGAGCTATCTATGTATTTATCAAAAAATAGACAAGATGAAGAATGGGTGAATAGATACAAAGATAAGGTCAAAACACACAATGATAATATCATCAATGGTGTAACCACGATAGATTCTGGATTTGATTTGTTTATGCCGTCTGATGGTTCTGAATACGGGTATGGAGAAGCCAATAATATTCGTTTTGGATTCAAGAGTAATGATCCACCGGCACCACTTGATATTGGTATGGATGGTGCGCGTGCTTTAAATTTGGGTGTTAAATGCTGTATGCGATTATTTGATCCAAAACATTCCTTTTACTCACCCTGTGGATATTATTTATATCCAAGATCTAGTATTAGTAAAACGAGAATGCGACTTGCGAATTCGGTTGGAATTATCGATTCAGGATATCGCGGTGATATTATAGCTGCAGTAGATACAATCGGTGTTTTTGGAAGCTCGGATATATGGCATATATGGAAAGAGACATTGTCTCCAATTAAAAAATATGATCGGTATTTTCAAATTTGCTCTCCGAATCTCTCGCCGTTCTTGGTTCACATTGTAGAAACAGAATCGGAATTGGGTGAACCAACCGCGAGAGGTGTAGGCGGTTTTGGATCAACTGGTTTGTAGTCTGCATCCACTAATCCAATACATCTTCCACATAATCTACCAAATCCATTAAGAGAGCACGAATATAAAAACATATCGATTTAGTGGTATAAAATATATATATTATTGCGGTTGTTATAATTTTAATATATGTCTATTATAACCACCAACCGGCATATAAACAATCACGAATGCCTGAAACCAAGAAACGACAACAGCTACCAGAGCGAAAAAGTCCAAGTGAAAGTGCGACTTTATTCGATGAAGGAACAACCATAAAAGGGAATGATGGAAATATGTGGACAATTATCATTACGGATAAAGGAGTGCATAGATGGTCACGTTCAACAACTACAAAACCAAAAAATAAAACAGTGCGTAATAGTAATAGTAATCAAAATACAAAAAAATCGCCTACTAGCGATAAGCAAGATTCCATTTCACAAGAAATGCTTATTCAAATGACTAAGAAATATAATGTGACCTCGTCAGGAAGTAAAAAACAACTAGCGGATCGGTTATGGCGAATCAGTGGATCAACGATGTCTACGAAAGATTTGACTAAAATAGTTCATTTACTTTCAAAGGATGCGCAAAAGAAAGTAAATAAGAATATATCTGATCAAATAGACCGCCCAATCACAAATTATAGAGGAATGTGGTATCCACAACCCAAGCCGTTAGAGGAAATGTCTAGAACTGAGTTATTAGAGCGTATTCGTAAATTTAGAGATGCGTGGGAAAAAATAACAACACGTAACCAAGATTTAAACGATGATCGTTTATTAGAAGAAACAGATATACAATTAAGAAATCATCTAAAGTTTTATTTTCATCAAGGAACAAGAATACAATCAGAAGAATGGTTACGCGACTATAGACCTTAATGTGATGTAGCGTAGCGTATTGTAGCGTAGCATATCATATCTAATGTATCAATGATGCTTCTTTGTATGAGACCTTGATGACCTAGACCGCATATTCTTAAGTAAATGTTTTGCACGATTCGCGACTTCAACATATCCGCGATGCGTCTTTGCATTTTTATAATTATGTTTTTTATGTGATGTTATAGAAGCCCATTCGCGAGCACGAGAATACGCAGATTGGACTCCGCGTGGATTTATCTCACACGTTCCACGTGTACACACAGGAAATGATGTTCCAGGTCCTAAAAAGCACTTCCTACCGCAATTTTCAAGCATTTCTTCTCTTTCCTTTTTATCTGGCGCGTCTTCTTTCCACGATTGCGAACGATGTCTATCTTTGTTCGAAGAACTGCGACTGCGACTGCGACTACTACGACGTGTAAAAGATCTTGATTGTGATGCACCCATTGACTACTATTATGTATATTATGTATATATTATTTGTATGTGAATTATTAGACATACCAATAATAAATTAAACATTATTTTTTATTCTTCTTTTGCGTTTTTGCATATTTACGACTACCATTGCGAATACGATGGCTGCGATGATTACGCCAATTATTTTTTTTTAATGACTTGGGTATGGCTACATTATCGCTGCCGCCAAAGAGTATATCTTTTGTGAATCCAAAATTAAAACTGAAAGTAGTCATAAGAAAATTTTGATTTATCGAGATAATAGTATAGTCGTTTCTGTTATACTCTTTATCATTTTCAATCATCTCATTTAAATATACTGCCCGTTGCCGCATTATTTCAGGAGTTTCATTGGGTGTAGGTAAAAATTGTGGATAGTAACTCATATTATCTATATGCGGTGCTAAAAATACGCGTATTAGCGTAGCTTTCATATCTTGATGCGTTCTAGGTCGGTCGGGGTGTAAATTGTTTAAGTATTGTTCGAGTTCTTCAGTTAGCCATATTCTAGTTATCATTTCTCTACCAAAAAATAGTTGATACCTACCATGCGCCCAGCTATCCATAACTACAGAAACATCACCCATATTATAAATGAATGAATGGTGAATCGTACCTCTAGACTGAACAATTGATACAATATTCACACCTAACTTCAATCCGGAATATTTGAATAAATCGGGTCTTTTCCAATACATATATTTAATACCTGTTTTATATTTGTTATTTTGATCATATAACTGACTGACCACGGTGTTTATTTTCGCATAGAGTCTAGGTTCATCAACACTAAGGGTCTTATCAAATATGTTGAGTCTTTGAGCAAGCATTTCGTCACTATATATGATTTTTTTATCATGTTTCGCTCGAACACCTTCTGGCGACTTAGACCTGGATACCATTTTTGTTTTGACGCTACATTTTGAATGTTTTCGAAACTCATCTAAAAAATCTGACCCCATTACTTGTAAAAATAGGGTTGCTACAGCAATAGAAGGAGCGGTAAATCCACAAGTAAATCTTGTGACTCTCTTTTGTTTTTCATATATGATCATTATACCGGGGTTGAATTGCTCACTCGGATCTTCTCTCTCTATTCTGCACGTACCCTCACATCGTTCCTTAATTGTTTTTGCATACAATAACATTTTCCACATTAGTACGTTTAATGAACTATTTTTAGGTTTGTCGAACTGTTCAATGAATGCGTCGATAGAAGATGGAGACATTGTATGTCTATATGCATGCCGAAAATAATCAAGTTCAAATTGATATTCTTTAGATGATATCTTATTTTTTATAGGGTCGATGTTCATACGTGGATTGTATGTGAATAGTTCAGCTGTTATGTTTAATACTTCCGCATCATCCATTTTCTCACAAAATATCCCTTGTTCCTTTATGGTTCGTTTAAAGTATGCGAATGATTTACTCTCAGGAGTTACCCGTCCATTTTGTGGAAAGTGTATGCCTATATTCACAAAAAAGTTTCCCGACACGTACCGTCTAGGATCGCGATCTCCGAATGTTATCTCTGGCGATATCCTACTTCGCATTTCCTCTCTAGACTGTTCTTCTTCTTCATACAATTTTTTTTCATGTTTTGTAAAAGGCAATAGAGTTCGAATAGACCTATTTCGATTATGAATAGGAAATAAAAATTTATCCTCGTGTGCACTAACTGTAGGTATGTCCCACGTAGATCGACCGGTTAATGGATTTTCAAAATACCATCGATTATATTCAGCAGAATAATATGAATTCCATCCAGCCGGCAGGTTTGGCGGCGGCAGTAAAGTGCGCGATGCCTCCTGCGTATGTTCACTACTTTTAGACATTAACTATATATTACTATACAATTATAAAAATCAAATAAATAATATTTTATATAATGAGAGGAGATATATTTTTCTCACAGGGTACTAAACTCGTTATCGTATCAATGAACTAGTTATCAATTTATTCATATAATCAATGCATTATTATTAATTCAACCCATCGCTCCAACCC
>Ga0247722_10001533_pt1 | contig 12665 bp, 10 predicted proteins | sample MSEWelMarce3H_FC_FD_189094 | JGI IMG/M metagenome (GOLD analysis project Ga0247722, IMG submission 189094) | Subsurface sediment microbial communities from gas well in West Virginia, United States - MSEEL Well Study Marcellus 3H_FC | ecosystem: Environmental > Terrestrial > Deep subsurface >... | reverse complement strand
GATCCCTTATTGATAAGCAATGAATCTTCTTGATTGTAGCCGGTGTGAGTCATAATCGCCACGATGACTTGGGTTCCGGTCGGGATTTTATTTAATTGGATTAAATTCATAATTCGCGTATCTACGAGTGGGCGCATAGGATAGTTGAGAACATAGGCGGTCTTGTCCATTCTATTTTCATAATTTGTGGTGTAAACGCCCATTGCCTGCTTACCTTGAGCACATTGATACGTGTTTCTCGGGGATTGATTATGTTCGGGGAATGGAATACACGATGCTAACACACCAAATATAGTGCTTGGATGAATTTCGCAATGCGTATATCGAGTGAGATTATCAGTCTTGGCAATAAGATTCGCAGGTTTCGTTGCGATTAAACCCCACGACTGTTCTTCGGGGTCGACATATTCGATAACCGCGCTACTGAGCCGGGAACTGGTCAGCAAATCATCCCATACTAGCTCGGTCTTATTTAACTTGTCGATGATATCATTATTTATCATTAGGGTCTTATCCTTTACTCGCAGAAGCGGGCGCGTAAGTCTTCCACTATCATTACAAACACGTATTTCGCGCATCTTGTAATCAAACACGATGGACGTGTAAATATTGATAATACCCTTATGCTTTTTATCCTTCAACATCAAGTATAATTCTTGAGGCGAATCAGTAATACCGACCCACGCGCCATTCACGAAGACCTTGACCTTTTCATACATATCTATACTCGTTAGCTTATCGCTGTCGATGTGAATAATATTTGGCATTATGTATTCATAGAGGGATAGCGAGTTGGAATGGATAGTAATATGTGTCATATAACTCAGATTCTTTACAATACCTACAGACTGACCTTCTGGAGTTTCAGCGGGACATAGAAATCCCCAGCACGTGTTGTGTAGCTTACGCGGAGGAATAAGCTTGCCGCTTTTATCGGCTGGCGTAGAAATTCGTCGCGCGTGACTTAAGCTAGACACGTAGTTCAATCTGTTCAGGACCTGCGCGACACCTACCTTGTTGGAGTTTGTGTGCTTAATGCCAAAATCACCAGTGGAAAGCGCACGCTTCAAACCATTTTCAATGGTCGTGGATTTGATAATTTTATAAATGTTTGTCGGGTTAATAATATTTTCATAGTCGTCGGTTGATTTCCAAGAGCCGGTGTTGATTTCTCGAATAATCTGCTTTTCCATATCTTTTACTAATTTGTTGAAGTAGTTTCGGTATAGATTGTTGAGTAGAGATCCGGTTAAATCAACGCGCTTATTCAGGTAAGAATCGCGGTCATCTTGTTTAAGGATACCGAATGATGCGAGCAATAACTTATTAGTCATGTATCCGAGGAAATAGATTTTTTGCTCCATATTATGGCAGTGGGGGAATAGGTCATTATTTAATATTTCTAGGGCAAACTCGCGCTTCTTAACGGCACCGGTTTCCTTGTCCATATTAATTGGAGTGTACATTGCGAAACTGGTGATATACTTGACGCACTCTTCTTGAGTTAAATACGCATTTGCTTCAATAACCGACGCCGTAAGGGCTTCTAGCATTGGTTTATTTTTTTCGTCGGCAATATTCAACAAAATTTTCTCGCAGATATCCTTGTCAGAAATGTTGCCGAGTGCTCTGAAGACAATGAATAGCGGGATTGGCTGCTTTACGCGAGGTAATTCAACGCAAATCGCATTGCCGAATCCGTTATTCTTGGACGAAATCATCATATTAATTTGCTTGGGAGAAATACACTTAAAGTCGGGGACGGACTTGATTTCCGCCTTCCACGTATACTTTGTGTCATTCTTGTTAATATTGAAGCAATATACGCGATTTTCTGCGGCGCGCTCCTGCCCCAACACTGTTTTTTCAGATCCGTTGATGATAAAATATCCCCCGGCGTCATATTTACATTCGCCCGTCTGAGTATTTTCAAAATGTTTATATTGGTTTAATACGCAAATGCTCGACTTTAACATAATGGGTAGTTTGCCGATGTGAATTTTGGGAATCGTTTTATAGAATGTTTGGGCATTTTCTAGATTTGGTCCGGTGCGAACAATGTACTTTATGTTGAGGTCGACAGTTGTGGCCGACGCATATGTAAAATTCCGCAGACGTGCTTCTTGGGGGAACATTAATTTAATGGCTCCATTATTTTCGTGAATTTGTGGACGGTAGATGTGGAAATTTTCGAATGTGATGAACATTTCGAGTGAATGTTTTTTAGATACGGGGTCGTAGTCCTGTTCAGACGCAATATGAACAGGATTGAACATTTCGATTGTTTTTGTAATTTGAAACCCAACAAAATTATTATACGATTCCAGTTGGTGTCGCACAAATCTTTCTAAGTTTTGGCCCTTGAAATATGATTCAATAATCGTCCAAGGGGTTTCGATATATTGATCATTTTCGATGTCAAATAAATTTTCATTATTGGTACTCATTGTGGATACTTCGTTCTCTTTATTATGTGACATCATTTTTCCGGCTATTTTATATCTCAATTTATTTTTAAATTGTTTTAGTGGTATATACATATATGGTGCGGACTTTGCTACTCGTGTTTCAGTTTATCGTGTTATATATTATTTATCGTGTTTCAGTTTATAGTGTTTTGTCTAAGAATTTAATGTTGAATGACGTAAATGATATAAAATGAAATATTTATATTATATAATACACTTAAAAATGGTAAATAGAATGCGCAAAAATCAAATAATGGATCCAAAGAGGGTGGTTACATATAATAAATTTTTGAGCACGCTTGATCAGATACCGAGTGTCATTCCGGATTTATCAGGAAATGTCACGCCTCCTTCTACAAACGATGATGACATTAAGCAGCAAATAGATAAACTGATTGCTCGAATTCAGGAAAATTTCAGCACAAACAATTATACAGCACCCACATTTACTGGGCAGAATTCAACAGATGATGCTTATATTAATAGGTCTGACCCGAATTATTATAATGATCCTTTAGATCACAAATATTTTCTATTTTATACTCCTGCAAGACAACCAACAGGTCCGCCGCCTCTCATGCACGCATTTATGCCTTCACTGATGCCTTCACTTATGCCGTCTAAGGGAATGTCTCCCATTGGGACACCATCCAAGTCTAAAACCGAACCGCCGACCAATCCGGTTGAAATTCGCGAGACGATTAATATTGATACGGAGGTCAATACAATCGCCGATATTTTACAACTCATCGATAAATATCCGTTAGATCCGGCTATTAAATATAATATTAATATGAAGGCACTACACGACATTAAGGAGCCACTGAAGGAAATTAATTGTATGATTGGTATGAAGGATATTAAGAATAACATTGTTGACCAGATCTTATATTTTGTCCAAGACCTGCATAAAAACAAAAACAATACGGGGGATTTTTTACATACTGTTATTTACGGGCCGCCTGGTACAGGTAAAACAGAAATGGCGAAATTGATGGGCAAAATATACAGTAATATTGGTATTTTATCCAAAGGCACGTTTAAAAAGGTTACAAGAAGCGATTTAATTGCTGGGTATCTGGGGCAGACTGCTATCAAAACCCGCGACGTCATTAAAGAAGCAATTGGTGGCGTTTTGTTTATAGATGAGGCGTATGCGCTGGGAAATCCTGAGAAGAAGGATAGTTTTGCGAAAGAATGTATAGATACGTTATGTGAGGCATTAAGCGACAACAAGGATGATTTAATGGTTATCATTGCGGGGTATGAGGTGGAATTGAGAGAGAGTTTTTTTAATTTTAATCCGGGATTGGATTCCAGATTTACGTGGCGTTTTAAAACGGACGAATATACTGGAGAGGATTTATACAATATATTTTTAAAGAAGGTCTCTGATATTGATTGGAAAATAGAAGAAAACTCTAAAATAACGGGTGAGTGGTTTAAAAAGAATAAGGAGTATTTCCCCTTCTATGGTCGAGACGTTGAAGCCATTCTAGCCAAAACAAAAATAGCTCATAGTAGACGGGTCTTTTGTAAGCCCGACGACGACAAAAAACGGCTCAATTTGAAGGATTTAGATACCGGATTTGCGGTATATTTGCGTAACGACGATGTTAAGAATAGAAAAAATGACGCAGAATTGAAAAAGCTATTATATAATACATTATATTCGTAATCAATAGTTCAATAGTTATATTTCGTATATTTTTATTTGTTAGTATAATAAATGACAAATAAAACAATCTCAATAAATCCAACTTTATTTTCTACGGGCGGTTCAAAAACGAAGAAGAACAAGGATAAGAAACAGAAGGCTGTTATAACTCCATTAATCTCTCCTAATGTTCTAAAAAACAAATTATTAAAAAGGATTAAAGAACATAAGCAACGCGAAACCGAAAATTTAGAGAATAATAAAAAGGGTGGCAAGTCCGCTGAAGCCCCCGCATTAAGCATTCCGACAACAACAAGTTCCTTTTCTGATGAGTTTAGCGACTCTTTAAACTATTTACAAACATTGACAGAAGATAAAAAACAGAAGGAGCACAAAGCAAATAGTGAGATTATGGAGAGACGTCGCAGGGAGAAGTTAGAGAGAAGTACTGTAAAAAATTATCAGTCTATGGGTGGCGACCATCAAGGCATAAATATTGAATTGCCCGAGGAATTAAGTCACCCGCTAATGCGGATCAATACAGAATTACTTTCCGCAAGTGGCGCTCCAGTTGTTCTAAGAGACAACGTCCCATATGGAATATTAAAGGGTGGTCAAAAACCCACTTATAAAGATTGGAGACAAACACAGCGAAATAATATTGTGACTAATCCAAATTTAGCGTTAACAATAGAAGGGTCGAGTATTAATCGAGAGAAGAATGAAAGAGAGAATCGTTTGAATGTTTTGCGTGAAAAATTGAAGCAGAAGCAAGTAGACGAGTTGATTCAAAAAGATAGAGATGTCACGATGTCCCAAAATTTAATAAACGCCAATAATAACAATAATAACAATAATAATGACGTTGTTCCGCCGACTAATGTGACTGCTGGAACGGGTCCTATACAAATGCAAGCACCTGTACAAATGTCAGCATCTAATGAGATACTAATGCCAGCACAAAATCTCGCGCCAAATGAGCGAATTATCGCAACAAAAAGGATAACAAAAAAAACAATCAAAAGAAAATACACACTGGGTAAGTCAAAACTACGTAAAACGGTTGCCGTCCTTATTAAAGATCGCGGAACACGTAAAAAGATTTTAGCCGCCCAAAAAGATTTGAAAAGAAAATCGATAAATGATATTAAAACATATTTGAGGGATCATAATTTGATTAAGATAGGCAGTAACGCCCCGAATGAGGTTATACGAAAGTTATATGAATCAGCAATGTTGGCAGGTGAAATAATGAATAGCAATGCCGACACATTATTACATAATTTTTCTAAGAATGAAAAGGAATTATAAATAAGCATCTATTTTTAATATATCTCTATTTTAGTATGGACGAAATTAAAGACCGATTGGGTGATTACAAATATAATTTTTTTACTAATCTACAAAACTACATTGATTCAGAATTACTATTTTTTGGTAGCATTAAACGCATTGATTTTTTTCCAAATTCTAGTGATATAGACATTATAATAATTACTGATAATGTAGATGAGATGATAAATAAAGTGCATCATTATTTACAACTAAAAAAAACAGATGTTAAAAAGATATATCAGCGATTCGCAAAGAATTCTGGTGGTGTAATTACCGGATATAAAATTAAGTATGCCGATCCGAGTAATGATTGTGTGTTTGACCTACTTATTTATGATGAAAAATACCGCGAAGCCGTCACGCAAAATATTAATGATATTAACGACCTTGCGTTTTACATGATTGTCATTTTATATATAATGAAATATGTATATTATAGATTGGGACTCATGACAAACTCAATGTATCTATATTTAAAAAATGCTGTATTTCATATGTATTTTAATGGCGCATTATTATATAAAAAAGAATTTGCGCAAACTATTATAGTAGACAATAGTTGAACCTTGTGATTTTAATGACATTTTATAATAATTTTATTATATTATTATAAATTAATGGAGACCACAAAGAATAAATTAACGCCGTATGAACAGTCATTTTTTGATAATCTGCGAAATTATATAGATAAACCAATTTATTTTTATGGAAGTATTCAGCGCGACGATTATTTCCCGCAAATGAGCGATATTGACATTGACATATTTTCAGATAACGAACATAGCACAGTTATTATGCTACAAAACTATCTTAACATGTCAAACACAGATTTTAAAAAATCAATCTATAAGTTAGACAAGACGAATTCAGTGGTTCCGGGGTACAAGAGCAAATATATCGACGAGACGAATAAGCTAACGGTTGAAATTTCGGTTTACAATGAAAAATACAAGGAGGATATTTTGGTTGAACATCGCAGTAAACTCTCATTTCCGCTTCACATTACCATTATTCTTATTTTATTAAAATTTCTTCATTATAGCTTGGGTGTCTTACCCATTTACTATTATAGTAAGTATAAAAAGTTGTTAACGAATGCGTGTTATGACAATAATAAGTCGGAATTTGTCGTACTGGATATGTAGATGGATCTTATTTCTATATTATAAATAAAATTCAATTAGAGAGATGCTATTATAAAATATAATGGCTCTCATTAAGGAGTATTTTGAACTAACGAAAAAATATCAGGACGAATATGGAGACAATACAATATTATTAATGCAGGTTGGCTCATTCTTTGAAGTATATGGAATTAACAGCGAAAAAGCGGAAACTATTATAGGGAGCAGAATTGTGGATTTTTCTCAGATTTGCGAACTGAATGTTGTTGAGAAAAATACGTGCGTTGGTACCGATAATGTAGTCATGGCTGGGTTCAAAGATATCCAAATTGAAAAATATATTAAAAAAATACAGGATGCCGGGTTTACTGCCGTCGTATATGCTCAGGATGAGGCAGCGAAAAATACGACGCGAAGTTTGGCAGGAATATTCTCTCCAGGAACGTATTTTCATACTGAGACCCAGGTTCTATCTAATTCGATTACGTGTGTATGGATTGATCTAATTGAAAATAAAACGTTCATGAAGGGAAAATTTGTCGTGGTGGGTGTCGCAAATATTGATATTTACACAGGAAAGACAAATATCTTTCAATTTAAGGAGACGTATGTAAATAACCCAACTACATATGACGAGTTGGAGCGGTTCATATCGATTTATAATCCAAGTGAAACAATTTTGATTCATAATTTACAGGGAGAGAATGAGATTGATTATGTAATTAATTATGCGGGTATAAATAGTAGTTTAATCCATAAAATAAGTATGGTAAACGATAAGACTGCCAAAATGACGGCGGTAAAGAACTGTGAGAAACAGCCATATCAAAAAGAGATTCTCTCCAAGTTCTATGCGTTTGCGCATTTTGACACATTTATTCAGAATTTCAACGAAAATTATATTGCCACGCAAGCGTTTTGTTTTCTACTTGATTTTGTTTATCAGCATAATCCGCATCTAGTGTCTAAAATTGCCCAACCAGTATTCGAAAATTCTGCGTCAAAATTATCATTAGCAAACCATTCACTGAAACAATTAAATATCATCAATGACGGGAATGTGAAGCCGAGTAAGTATTCGTGTGTTTCTCAAATGTTGAATGACTGTCTTACACCAATGGGCAAACGAAAATTTCTATATAATATTCTAAATCCGATATGCGATGAAACTATTTTACAGCGCGAATATAACATTACCGAACATTTTCTAGGTGAGTATAATAACTACAATAATTTTTTAAAGACAAACCTATCGTTGATTAAGGATATTTCAAAATGGGAGAGACAAATTGTATTGAAAAAAATCTCTCCAAGGGCATTCGCAACATTATATAGTAATATTTTAACTGCTAAAACCATATATGAAAAGATAGAGGACGATGTTAAAATCGTAGAGTATTTATCCTGCTTCGACCCCAATGTTGGGGATATTAAAAAATATTGCGACGAAACCTCGCAGTTTATTTACAATAATATTGATTTAACCGAGGGCATTCATATTGACCAGCTACAGAATTTCGAGGTGAACTTTATAAAGCGCGGCATAGACGACGAATTGGATAAAAAAACACAGACGCTACAAGAATCAGAATATAAACTAAATGCCATATCGAACTATTTAAGCTCATTGATTGAAAACAAGGAGAAGAAGAGCGGCAAACCTAATGATTATGTCAAAATCCACGAAACCGACAAGAATAACTTCAGTTTGGTTTCAACAAGTAGGCGATGTAAATTGTTGATAGAGGCTCTTCCGTCTGAAGAAACTGTTGTCCAACTAGAATACGATTCAACGCTCAATAAAAAGTTTGATTTTAAAATTTCAAAGAAACAGTTTGAATTTGAAAAACAAAGCGCGGCAAACAATTTTATTTTAGACGAGCAAATACAAGGGCTTTGTAAAAGCATTTCAAAAATTAAGGTTTCTTTGAAAGATCTGATTACAAGCGTTTATAATAAATTCATTGTTAATTTTGAGCAATACCAGGCCAAACTAGAGAGTATTATTAACTTTATAACACTTATAGATGTTGTGTACACAAAATCGGCGATAGCCCAAAAATATAAATACTGTAAACCAAATATTGTCAAATCCGACAAGTCATTTGTAGAGGCAAAACAGCTGAGACATTGTTTGATTGAACATTTTCAAACGAACGAGATATATGTAACAAACGATATTGATCTAGGGCATAATAATACAGATGGCATTTTACTATATGGCACAAATGCTGTCGGGAAAACCACAATTATACGAGCTCTTGGGATTTCCGTTATAATGGCTCAAGCAGGATTGTATGTTCCGTGTGCGGAGTTTAATTATATGCCATACAAGTATATTTTTACGCGGATCGTGGGGAACGACAATATTTTTAAGGGCCTGTCAACATTTGCGGTGGAAATGTCGGAGCTTCGCACTATATTACGTCTTGGCGATGAAAATAGTTTGATTCTTGGCGACGAGTTATGCTCAGGGACAGAAACGCTCAGCGCGATTAGCATATTTGTAGCAGGAATACAGAAACTACATAAATGTAGGAGTAGTTTTATATTTGCTACACATTTACACGAAATCGTTGGATATGATGAGATTAGTGGTTTAGAAAGTGTTAAATTGAAACACATGTCGGTCGTGTATGATAAGGAACGAGATACGTTAGTATATGATCGAAAGCTGAGAGATGGCCCGGGCAATAGCATGTATGGACTGGAGGTTTGTAAGTCGCTCGGCTTGCCACAAGAATTTCTAGATGCTGCTTATGAAATTAGAATGAAGTATCATCCCGAAGGGGCGAGTATTCTCGCATTAAAAACGTCGCGGTATAATTCTAAAAAGTTGGTTGGAACGTGTGAAAAATGTGGAACCAATATGGGAACAGAAGTCCATCATCTACAATATCAACGAGACGCCGACGATAATGGGGTTATTAGTAATCAAGATGGAGTTGTTCACAAAAATAATTTGGCCAATTTGCTAACAATATGCGAGAAGTGTCATGACGGTATTCATAAAAAAAACACTAAATTAAAAAAGGTGAAAACGTCAAAAGGAACTGAGTTGCGCGAAATTTAAAATATCGCAAATATGTATAATGTCCTACAATCAATTCACTCCGGCCTATAGTCCAATTTCTGCGAAAGGGGGTAAAAGGCGTTCGCGCACTTATAGACGCACACGCAAACCCAAGCGTTCGAATAAATCCAGAACTAGAAGAAGAACCCGTTAAATTATAATTGCTATTATATTATTATCATTTAACAAAAACTTAATACCCACTTTATTTTCTTGCTTTACGCTTGCGACTTTTGCCGCCCATACGTGATCGTCCTCCCATAGTTCTCGCCTTCACGCCTTTAGCAACCTTCTTCACACCCTTAATTCCTAAATCAAACCCGGTTGCCATTGTACCATACACTGCGGACACACCCTTTTCTACAACAGGGATAGACTTTTTGAGCACAACTTTAGTAGCCGTGCCAACTGTCTTTAACCCGTTGTCAACGACGGGAAGGGCTCTAGATGTTGTTTTTTTTATAGTTTTCATAACACTTCTTGAGTTTCTACGCGATTTTGCCATTATAAAATATACATATAAAATATTTATTAGTAATGTAATATAAAATGGATTTGAAATACGTTCTTAAACTCTTTGTAACTATATTCCTAATAATGTCCTTTCTTATATTTATTAAATCCGCGGGGAAGACTTTAAACGATCCTCCACAAACAAAGAAATTAATAGAAGTTGTTACTATTGAAGGTTTGGCTACCCCCGATACTTCTATCATAGTTGACAAAAGTGCTGCGTTTTGCGAGACACATCGCGGATCTAGTGGTGCGTTAGATGAATCTTGTAAAAAACTGACAAAGAATAATTGTAACTCGACGTCTTGTTGTGTTTGGACGAGTGATGATAAATGTCTAGCGGGTGGCGCGCGAGGCCCGACATTTAATTCTGATTCAAATGGTAAGACCAAATCTCTCGATTATTATTACTTTCAAGGAAAGTGTCACGGCAATAACTGCCCTAAAGTTGCTTAATTGTGATACCTGAATCGAGTGCCAACTCTTGAACAAATCGGTTATTCTTGTAATTGTTCAAATATACCACCTCTTTTATACCGCACGCTGCGATGGACCTAAAACAATGAACGCACGGATAATGTGTTACATATATTTTAGAGAATTCTAATGACACGCCTCGTTTTGCGCAATCTGACAGAGCATTTACTTCACTATGAACGATAGACTGTTCGTGATCATCCTCAATGCGGCTTATGTGTGGGGCGCCGGGTATATATCCATTATAGCCCATTGAGATTAGCCGGTTATTTTTTACAATTACCGATCCCACTTTAAGCCGTGCGCACGGGGACCTACATGACGCCAAGACGGCAATAGACATGAAATATTCATCCCAGTCAATTCTCTCTGTATTTTCAGAAGCAAATTTACTTATTTTTGAAAGCATGTTATAATATAAAGCGCAACGTATTTAAATTTGTATTATTCATATTAAAAATAAAATTGAATTAAATAAATTTAAATATAAGAATAATATAATTTAGGTATATAAGAGATGATAATCCCGATTAAGTGCTTCACGTGTGGTATGGTAATTGCTGATAAATATCGTTACTATCAGGAACAAGTGCGTAAGAAGAAAATGGCAAAGAGAGGTAACGGAGAATCTATTGATGTTGATAAGGTTCTCTACTTAACGAAGGAATTCGTCGAGAAGACCCCCGAGGGCGAGGTATTAGATGAATTAAATATGAAAAAAATGTGTTGTCGCAGACATTTCTTAACGCACGTTGATATCGAATAATTTCTAGGTATATATAAATGGCTAAAAATTCTTCTAAAAAACACCAAAGACTTTATAGAATGAAGGGGTGTTCAAAGAAAACGAAAACCTGTAAAAATTATTTAGGTGGTTCTGGTGATATAAATTTAGCATACCCGGCGACCGATGTAAAGTTTGCGCCAAACCCTTTTTTGGCTTATACCGGTAAAGGAGGTGCTTTAGAGGATAAGGCACTTCCCAATCAGGGTCCGCCACCAGGTGGGTTTAATTTTATAAATTATCAGGGCAATCAGAGGGGCGGTGGGTGCGGTTGTGGGTTGCCATTCATGAACGGAGGTTGTGGATCATGCGGAACTTCTGTGATGAACGGAGGTACTTGCGCGTCATGTACAGCGCCTCTTATGAGTGGCGGTAACAAACATCGAACCGGTTGTAAATGTAGCGTGTGTAAAGGAAAACAGTCCGGCGGTAATCCGGGCATCCCTTATCCGAATGGTCTCGCAGGTTCGCCGTGGACCCCTGCTATAAGCGGATGGCCTGGAGTAGACGGCGTTCAAGGTGGGCGCAATTATTTAGCGCCAAATAACTATCATACAGATATTTCTAGACAAATGATAGCCGTTGGCGCAAATCCCCCTTTCACTGTTGGCGGCAAAAGAGGCCAAAAATCAAAAAAAACTAAGAAACAACGAGGAGGAACAATGTCCAATTTTTTTACGCAAGATTTGATAAATCTAGGAAGACAATTTCAATTTGGAATGGGTAGCGCTTATAATGCGTTGTCCGGATATGGTGCGCCTACAAATCCTATGCCGTGGAAAGATCAACTACCAAATACTCCAAGCTTAAGCACGATGAGAGCCTCTTCATTATAAGTTTTATTTTCTGTATATAATTTATAATGTCTGATTTCCCTAAGCAATTAAAGGACTTATGTACACCAGCAATGTTGTACTTTGTAATATCGATGCTTGCGTTGGTGATGGTCTTGTTACAAAATTTAGGTAATTCAAATAGTTATCACGTTGGCTCGTTTTCCTGCCGTGTTCCTAGCACCGCAGCCGTTTTTATTAGCAAATTTATTTATGTGTTGTTCTGGACATACATTTTGAATTTGATATGCAAGGATGGTCACGTTGGTTTGTCGTGGTTGTTAGTTCTTCTTCCGTGGATCCTATTGTTTGTTATAATGGGTCTCCTAATGTTGAACATGTAATTTGTATGACATTTAAAATGGGGAAAAAATTCGCAAGCGTAAAGCAAGAAAATAAAG
>Ga0247722_10001532_pt1 | contig 12666 bp, 6 predicted proteins | sample MSEWelMarce3H_FC_FD_189094 | JGI IMG/M metagenome (GOLD analysis project Ga0247722, IMG submission 189094) | Subsurface sediment microbial communities from gas well in West Virginia, United States - MSEEL Well Study Marcellus 3H_FC | ecosystem: Environmental > Terrestrial > Deep subsurface >... | reverse complement strand
CCAGTAAAAACACAACTACAATCTCTATTAACCACATAACTAAAATCAGTTCTATCAATCGTAACACAGTAATACATGTCGTCAGGTTCAATTATTTGTCCACCGCTATTATCTTTTTCAAAAAATTGGATGGGTTTTGTACGAATTCCATATCTACCTTGGTCAATATCGACATCAACATCTGAATTAGTAACGAAGTCAGTTATTTCACCATTTTCTGCATTAAAAAATTTTGCAGTCATGTAAAATATGTTTCCAACTAAATTAGATTCTTCAAAAGGTGAGTCATCTTGAAACCAAAATATATATAAGTTTTCTGAGTTTTTGTAGTTCGTACCCATAAAGACAGGTTTAAAAATTTTTACATCTGTTACACCTGTTAAAGTTTCGTTGTAAAAATTGTATTGTTCTCCTGACGTTAATGGTAAATTTTTTGTGAAAACCAATCGTCTGTTCGCTCTAGTTGGTGATTCACCATAAGGTGTTTTATAAAATTCTAATCTAAAGAAACTCTTTTTAAAAAATTCTCTAACTTCATTATTTTCTTTGTATGATAAACCCGTTGGTTCATAATCAGTCACATATGTACTTCCACTTAAAAAATGAAATTTAAACCAAATGTCCGCTTGTGATATTGTTAAACCTGATAATGATGAGTTGTATGGTTGGTGGATATATCTAACAGTTTCATAATTATCAACAGGATTAATAATCTTTTCAAGGGTTTGGTCTTCAAGTTCTTGTGCATTTTCTTGCCACCCAAGATCTGTTTTAAAATCTTGTTCTTGGTTTATCACCAAGTTCATGTTTTTATTTTTAAATAATATTTCCATTAACAATCAAAACTTAAATTTGTAAACTTAGTTACACCATCTTCCTTATTTTTAAACGTGACCTCATTTCTTAAATAGAAATTAATATCCTTTTTCACATAATGAATTCCATTTATAAATGGATAATTTGTTCCATATCCATCCGCATCAAGAAATCCATTGTCATATAAGTCTCTCCATTTCCATAACTTTTCATCAGGGAAATATCTTGCATTTTCCGGTAACCCATATATTTCATTTGTTTTATATGACTCAACATACGGTGAAAGTTCTCTTAATTTAATTCTATGGTGTGGTTGATAAAAATATCCAAATGGATTAAACGCCGTTGCTCCTGAAAATATAACGCTACCATCTTCCGTAACATTTGATATTTGTCCATGATTAAAAATTGTAGGTTTACATGTAAATTTGTGAAACGATTCACTAACTACTCTTTCTTGTAGTTCACTTCTATTGTATTCAATAAATGCTCCGGTTAATCCTGAAGTACCAATAGGTAATTCTGAACCTCCTGTAAATCCTGTAGTTGCATTATTACTTGTAAATGTATGTTTAGGTATATTTGTTTCTGTTGATCCTGTTCCTCCAAAATGACTATCAATCCAAGTATTATGAAAATTAAATTTATAACCTACTTTAGGTGGATAATTAAAATATCCGTTTTGATTTCTTAGTAAAACTGTAACATAAACTTCGGTCGGCGTATAATTTAGATTATTGGTTAAACCCGTTAAAACAAATGGTTCTTTAAAATCATATATTAGACTTTCCATTCTATTTTGTTCAACCAAGTAGTTATCAACACCATTACTATTCTCATACATCAACGCTCGTTCTTCCTCCCATACTGAAGATTCAAAACCAGATTTATCTAAAATGTAATCTTTTGCTTCAGTTAATGTTTTGTGTTTATGAACATAATATGTTGATGTTGTTTTATCTAATTTAAATTTATTTAAACATCTTTTACCAAAAACTACGGTGTTCAATGTTGTTCCCGACACTAATTCTTTTTTAAGAATGTTAATCACAAATTTTTCTGAACGAAATATTTCATTACCTACACTTTCAATAAGAAATGTTCTATTAAATTCTGTTGTTGTTGTATGTCTAACTCTTGGGCTACCGGAATATGAATAATATGTACTTCCTGTTGTTGATAATATGACATATTCACCCGCTTTCATTCCATGTTCAACTGGTGATATTAATGTATAATAAATTCCATTATCTACCACTCTAAATGGAACACCATCCTTTGCGCTAAAATTAAAAACAGTATTACCTGATAAGGTATATGCCATTGGATAATTTTCATCTTTATCATAAACATATGTCAAATAGATGTTCCAATTCTTATATGGTGCTTCTATTGATGTAGTTGTTGTGTGTCCTGTGTATGTTGTTCCTGTCAACACTAAATGTTGTTCAGGATTATAATCTTCTGTTAATGTTGATCCTGTTTGTCCAATGTACGTCTCCCTTAAGACATCTTTTCTTAAAAACGCAAACTCATTATATGGCATTGCACCATCATAATTTGTGTCAGTTCCATAAGAATTATAAAATAAATTACTTTTTAATGGGTCGTAAGTTGTTGAACCGGTGTATAGATTTCTAAACACCATCTTTAACTTTCCATGAATTTTATATTTGTTACTCTCGTTTCTTTCTTTATCAAAAAGTTTTGCAATATCCAATACGATGTTTCTATCACCTTCTCTAAGCAAAGTTTCACTCTCATCTAAATTCACTGGTAAATTTAGATTTTCCTCCTCTGCTTTGAAGAATTTTTTACTTGGTAATAGTATTTGTTTTTTGTTCATTAATTTTGGATATTAAATAAATAATTTCTAATTGATTTTAATAAGGTGTATGGTTGTTTTCCAATAGTACATATACCATTTTCTATCATTATTTTATTATACTCATACGCCATTCCCGAAGTTTTCCAATTTATTTCTTCCCCTTCATCTCTAGTTATAACATCAATCATTAATTTTTCATCGTATAATAAACCGTATCTACTTTTTGGTAAATTTTCAATAACTTCTTTACTATAATTTTTTTTATTACATTTACATTTTGTCATTTTACCATTTAAAGTGTACGACCTATTCATTGCCGAAACCTCTATTCCGTTTAATTCTTCTGACATCTCAACCGCATTTCTTAATGGTATCCCACTAAAACATGTGGTAAACATTAATCTTGTATCGTCATTCATTAATGGTTTTAGGTTGTTAACTAATTCAAGAACTTTGGTTTGACTATCTGTTGTCTGTACTAAAAATTTTCCCGAACCAAAACTTGTTATGTTAATTTGATTTAATTTATTCGGATACGTTTCAATAAATTTTTTTACTCCTTTAATACATTCATCAATCGAAATAAATGGACCGACGCTATGTGTCACTTTAGAAAGAATCTTATATAATAATTTTTCTTCCTTTTTATATAAGACATATACAATCAAATGATTTGGTTTTCTTTTAGAAAAAATATCTTTTATCCACATATTATTTAGGTCCAAAATTTTCTACGAATTTATCAAATGCAGTTGCACCTTTCTTTAAACCAAATTGATAATGAAATGGTGTTCCAATTTCCATCAAATGTCTTGGTTGACCGTTAACAATATATTCTTTATAGTTGTCACTACTTTTATTTGCACCGTCTAAACAGTCTCTAATTGGTGGTAGTATGTATGGGTCGAAATAATCTTCACTAATTAATACACCTGTTGGTCTCGAATTAAGATTTGATCTCATTTCTTGGATTGGTTGATTATAAATTCTACCAGTATAATAATTTTGTGCTTCACTATATCCGGCGTCCGCACCTTCAAATTCACCAAAACCATGTCCAAATGTATCCCACATATAATATGGTATCCTTTGTGATTTATCGCCTAATCTTCCTTTGGTGTTGAGACATTTTCTAATTAAATCTCCTTTTACTTCAATTGTTGCAGGTGTATTGGGATCATCTTCACTAAATAATAAATCAACCCCTACAGCACCTTTACCATCAAATACGTTTCCAGAATATCCTGAGTATGGTGAATTAATTTCTTCAATTTCAAATGGATAAATTCCCGTTTGTGTGTTAAAATTTAATAATTGTGCTATGTCTCCATCTATTCTTCCTTTACCTCTTTTATCAAATAAATCTTGAACATCTAATCTACCCTTTTCTTTTATTTCTTTAGATTGTATAACATATTCCATTAAATCATCAATACCTTTATATGATGTTGATCCAATACTTCTTGTTATAGAGCAGTTTACATCCATTTCAGGATCAACACAAATTTCATCAATCCATGTCTGTCTTGGTCCTAAATCGATAACCGTAGTCGGAAAATTAATTTCTCTTTTTACTCTAGTTCCACCTGTACCATCTCCAAGTGCATTATACCATCCAGTCCAACCGTCAACAAGACCACCTGTTACGTTACTAAAAACTCGTGATAATGTTATTGATAATGGTTTCCTTACTCCGTAAAATCCTGTGGATTTTTCTTCATATCTTTTATTTGGTGTTTTACCGTCATAACCAATGGCATTTGGGTTAGATGGTGTTACTATATCTCCACCGACTCCCTGAGATTCTGCGTGAGTATAATTATCATTATAAGGTGTAGATCGATAATAATAATTAACCGTACCATCGGATTCCACTTTTTTATAAACACACTCACCACAGAATCTATCTTCTCCTCTTTTTTTGAATTGGAAAAAATAAAGTGCTCCGTTTAACCATGAATTACTAAATGTGTAAGATGTAACACCTCCGCACATAATTTTTCCAAAAAGTTTTCTTCTTCTATAATTGTTTAATAGTTCTACGTTTTTTCCTGCAGATGGTATAATTCTAAAAACACCATCTCTAAATTCGGACCAACCTGAAAGAGTCCCACTTGTTGTTAATTGTTGTTCAACCCAATATGGTCCTTTTCTTTTAACTTTACCGTAGTATTCACCCTTGTAGATACATCTAGCGGTATTATTTCTAAATCCGCCATGTTCTTCCATTGGCCATTTTGCATGAGCAGAAGCTACCGCGCCTACATTATATGGGTCTCGTTCTTCACAATCTTTTACATTTGCACCAATTATTTTAGTATTATAATTTAAATCTAGCTGTTCATAAGGTTTTACCACATATCTTGGACCTTCACTTGGGCGATAAGTATTTAAGAAATTTTTAGCATCAACGTATGTGTTTAAGGTTACAAGTGACCCTCCCAATACTCTAGCTGTTAACGGAAAAACCATTCCTCTTAATTTCATGTCACCACTTCTACCCAACTCATCCTCAATAATTGTATCATATTTTGAACAACCTTCTTCTTGTTCTAATGATATTGATTCGGATATTGTAACATTATTATCAATCTGTTCTAATTTTATTATTTTAACATACCCATCATTTGCATGACTGGTTCCTGCAACAACTTGGTCGGGTGATGTGTTAAATGATGTTGATATTAAATCTCTAACTATTTGATATATTCCTTTAATTTTCCATGTTCCAAATGTATCATCCCAAACAATTTGATATTGTTGTCCAATACCCAATGTAACATAACTTAACGTTCCGTCACCAATAACATCAATAGTTGCAACATATGTTTGTTTTAAAACTTCATTGTCAGGTAGTGTTGATTCGATTTGACCTGAAGTGGTTCCACTAATCATATAACCATTAAACCCTCCATTCGTTGGTCTAAAATATAAATCATCATCAATATCGACAACTCCAGTATAACCATTTGTTGTGATAGTCGGTGTTAACGCCCAACCGCTCTGTGATTGATTTGGTTTCGCTTGAACATCGGCACTTTCTCCCGGGTCAAGTGTTAATGAAATAAAATTATTGTCACAATCAACGTAATTAATTGTAACTATTGTTGCTCCAGTATTATTAAATGAATACTTGTCACATGTTCCTGATGGCCTACTTGTCGAATATTTTTCCCCAAGATAAAAATTACTCGCAACAGTAGTTCCGGTGTAATCATTTAAATCGATTGGTGGTACGACGATAATAGTTTTATTTACCGAATCGTCCTCAGTACAATCATAACAATCGGGGTAAGTGATTAAACTAAGAACCATCACATTATTAAATTGATATTCTTTCGCCCTCTGAAACATCTTTGCAGCTGCTTTGTTGGATACGCCCGTACTTTCTAATAGTTCGGCAATACCAACAAATACCGCTAAGACTAACTCTTTGAAAAATAAACTGATTCGTAAACCAATGTATTCTACAAAATTTATTATTGTCGTAATAAAAAATCCAAATTTATGATTTCTAACCGCATCATTTACAGGAAAATAATTTATTCTATTTGAACAATCTCCCTCAGATGGCCAAATTTCTTTAATACCAATAAATGATTCGTTTCTGTCTCTAACAAAAAATTTAAATACTTTTTCCCATCCACTTGCCTTTTCAAATCTATTAATAAACTGAGACGCGCTATAAACTCTACCATATCTAAATTGGTAGAAGTAATCTTGTGGTACACCTTTTCTATTATTATTTTTTGCCCAAGTACTTAATCCTGCAATTTCTTTTAATGCGTTTGTTGGGTAATCGTCAATATTTGTGCTAAATGAATATGATTTTGAGTCAATAGTCGAATAGTTTCCGTAATATAAAGTGTCTCCTTGGTGATACTCCCTAACATTTGGTATTAAAACTTTTGCAACATATCTATTCTCTTCTCCCGTATCATCATTTAACGTAATTCTAAAACGGTAATTTCCTTTTGTGGGTATACCTACTTTTTTATCTTTAGATTCAACAATGTCACCAAATTCATTTGTAGTGATATATCCAAGGTTCATCGGTACTCTAAAAAAGAATATACCATCATCACCAATTTTACTATCTATTTGTAATTTTTCAAGTATTGGTCTTAATGCGTTTGGGTTACCATCCACATCTTTCTCATATTCACCAGTAAATCTAATCGCTTCAATATCACCTTTCTTGGTGGTAAGTTTACATTTTTCACCTTGTTGGTTATCTACGTTACAGTTAACTCCCATCGAATCTTCAGCGGCGTCTGAAAATGTTGAACCCATCATAACCGCATATGGTTCTAATCTTACACCTTTCTCACCTAAATCAAAGTCCCCTCTTGTAATTCCAATTTCACATAAATCTTCACTACCCCAAAATGGGTAAACGTCGACTGTTTTGTCAAATGAAATAATTTGAGGTAACGCATTCAGATTATCTGATGCCATGTATGTGTATTTGTTTTCGAATTTTTCTTCCGAAATACCTTCATACATTAAATCATAAGGAACCAAGGATTGACATCCCATGTCGGATAAATCTAAATCAACATGGAGTACTTGAGTACCAAGTGGTACTCCCCAAATCATAAAGTCACCTGAGTCATTTGTTTTAACTGTGTATGTGTAATATTTCTCATACACTTCCAAATATTCTTCTCTGGCTAATATATCTTGTTGGTCAAAAAATGTACCTGTTGGTGTGTGACCTGAGTGTTGTTTTCTTTTAGGTAATAAGTTGTAACGATAGTTATCATCGTTTTTTGCATCTGTGGATTTGTAGGGATAAAGGGCTGAAATAACTTGGTCTTGTTCGTCTTCCAAAGTTAAAGGTACAAATATTGACACCCTAGCATTTGGAACACCAAAACCACCGTTCACACTAATTCTACCACAAACTACCCCGTAATCGGCGCAAAGTGATGTATACACATCTTTTTGTGTAAATTTTAAAGACAATATTTCAAGTAAATCAAAGTCTTGTTTTAACTCGACTTTTAGTACTTGGTCTTTACCGATATTTGTTGAGATTCTGTGTTTCTGTACCATTCCTTTAATAAATAGAAAGCAGTTGATTTTCTATTATTATAAAGAAAATTTTGCTTAGTATGAAGGCGACCCGAGAGTTTTAACTCTTATTTTAATATCTTTGTTAGGAAACCTAATTTGAAAGATTTGGTTGTTCTTCATGAACACGACACTATCAGACTGTTGCACCTCTTTTGTTAAGGTGTCTTTATATGCTTGTGATACCTGTGCGGAAGAATATTCGTTACCGATTTTATTAAAAACTCTAATATCAACCACGTTTTCAACTCCTGGTACACTACCAATAGTTTTTGATAATTGTCCAACCATTAATGGGTCACCCATCTTTCTTTTTTCTATTCTAAAGAACTCAATAATTCCTTCAATTGATGATTTAATAATATCACTTTGACTTTCGTTTTTATCAACAACTAAGTCGATTTCTAAACCTAAATCAATAACTTCACCACTTACAATATCCAAATAGTCATTTATCATTCTATATTCAGACAAGTAACTTAATATATTATTTTTCAAGGTATTAGATACAGTATCAGTCAAATTACCCTTCTCGTCGTAAGATAGTAATTTGATTCTGATTTTATTATTCTCCTCCATCACGTTAACCTTTGCTGGTGCACCGTATGTTGACGGCATGGTTTCGATTAATGATTTGTAGTCATTTAATGTAACCGCTCTGTTTTGTGCCGCAAAATTGTAAGAAATCATATTACGAATTTCTTCAATTGTAGGTTGGTCCGCTCCACCTACCGCTGGTGTTACGTTAGTCACTCTTAATGATTGTTCAACTTGTGTATTTGTTCCCGATATAGGGCCGTTTATACTAAATTCTACAGTATCTATACTTGTAATAACGTTAACCCCTAAATTCGAATCTTTACCCCCTCCAATTCGATATTTCACGAATAGTGTGGAGTTGTTCTTTGGTATTGCACCCAATGAAAGATTATTAAGATATGTTGCTAAATTTACTTTTAATTGACCTGTAATATAATTGTCAAGATTATCCATCGGATTAACAGAACCTGAACCAAATATCATTGAGAAGTAACCTTCGGGAGTATACTCTGTGGTAAATTTATTATTAACGTCAATATATTTTCCCGCTTTAAAATTATCTTTATCTGATGAACTTGTTGGGTTAGGTACAAACACCTTATCTTGCATCAATGATTTAACCTCATACCACTTATTTCCAATCTCAGAAAATTCTGCGTTGGTTGGATTTCCTGCGTAGGTTGTACCATCTTTATGAATAACCGATACTATACCTAAAACGTTTTGTTCGGGTAAGAAAATTTTCAAAAATGGTTTTTGGTCAAACTCAGTAATAACCTTTCTGAAAATCCTTGTTACCCCATTTACAACCGCCTCTCTTTTGGTGATTGTGTATGATATAAGTTTATTGTTACCGTCAAAATTTGGTATTTTTAATCTGTTAGGTTCTCCTTTACTATTAAATGGGTTAGAGAAGTTAATATCCTCTAATGTTTCAAATATCTGTCCGCCACCGGATACTTGTGCACCACCTTTAACGATACCCAAATATCTTTCATCTTCTTTATCACCTCTTACAGGTACGTTTATTGAGAAATCACATAATGCAACTGATGGTCTGTTACCCGGTAGTCTTAAACCGTATGTTTTTGCAATATGAAATAATGATTGTCTTTGTTGAGCAAAGTCCAACATTGTTTCTTGCCAAACTCTATCTATATGAAAGTGTAAGTTATCGGTAACCGCAGCGTTTAAGTCTAATAAAACCGAGAAAATGGATGCGTCATTAGTATTCTTTACTAAATCAGGATAATAATCTTTAGTCAGGTTTACAAGTTCTTCCCTTAAACCCGCAAAATCTCTTGTTGCGTATGTTATTTTTTTTGCCATCTTATATGTTTATAATTACAAAGTCGGAAGAACTAAATGTTCCATTATTGACTGTATAGTCTATTTTTACTTTAGCGGTATACGGTCTTGTCGAGTCGTCCGAAACTCTGAATAATCTTGCGTCTTCATCTTGTGAAAACAATTTATCTCTGTCAGGATCATCCTCTGCTGACATGATATTAATTGAATTAATGTCTAAATTAGGTATATATTTTCTAACCCCTTCTCTTATCTCTTCTTCAATTAAATTAAATGTAACCACGTCGTTTTGGTCGAAGATAAATTCATATAATCTTGTACCAAAATCCGGTAAAAAGTATCTACTTCCCTTTCTAGTTAATAATAAATGAATCAAATTTGCACGAACTTCCCTTTCAGGTGTTTCCGTCATTTTTACGTAAGTCCCCTTTGGACTATCTCTAAATGGAAAATCTATACCATATGTTACCGCCATAACTATAAATATAAACTAAACTAAAATATTAATAAACAAAAAATCCCGACCGAAGTCGGGATTAATATAGTGTTTTGATATTCACCCCCTTTATTTTCAAAACCTGGAAGTCCAAGATACTTAGTAACTCTGAGGGAGTCTCCCATTATTTTATGAACCACATCCCTCACATTCAAATGGTGAGTCTGTTGGTCTTTCTGATGTCATTACAACCTCAGGTGTTCTTTCACTGATTAATGTGTTGGTTGGTACCTCGACATTATTTATAGATGGTGTTTGTTCTACGGGTTTCTCTGTAGAAGTATTAATACCTAATCCTTTCATTGCATCAACTGCCGATCTTGTTCTTAAGTAATACATACCTGTTTTTAAACCTAATTTCCATCCAAATAAATGTGCTGCTAATAATTTAGGTTTAGTTGCATTATCAATAAATAAATTTAATGATTGTGATTGGTCAATGAAAATACTTCTGTTTGCTGCCATTTGAAGAATTCTCTTTTGAGACATTTCCCAAACGGTTTTATATACCTCTTTTAGTTGTGTTGGTATTTCAGGAATATTTTGAACTGAACCATTTTCCATGATTAATTTATTCTTGATTGAATCGCTCCACAAACCTAACTTTAATAACGCACTAACTAAGTGTTTGTTTATCATGATAAATTCACCACTCAATGTTCTACGAGAATATAGATTAGTTGTAAATGGTTCGAACGCTTCGTTGTTACCTAAAATTTGAGCAGTCGACGCAGTCGGCATTGGTGCAACTAATAATGAATTACGAACACCATATTTTACAACCTCTTTTCTCAAAGATTTCCAATCCCAACGACCTGATAAATCTTTATCTTTTTTACCCCACATCTCATATTGGAATATCCCTTTTGAGATTGGAGAATTTGATATTGACTCGTATGCTCCGACCTCTTTTGAAATATCATTAGACGATGTCATTGCGGCAAAATAAATGGTCTCAAAAATATCTGTTTGTAATTTATCCGCAGCTTCTGATTCAAATGGTAATTCTAAAATACAAAAAACATCAGCTAAACCTTGTACACCTAAACCAACAGGACGATGTTTAAAGTTAGAACGTTTTGTTTCTTCCGTTGGGTAATAGTTTAAATCAATTACATTATTTAAATTTTTAACAACTTGATATGTGTATTCGTAAAGTAAATCATGATTAAATTCACCATTAAGAATATACTTTGGTAAGGCAATTGATGCTAAATTACAAACTGCTTGTTCAGTTGGTGAACTATATTCAATAATCTCAGTACATAAGTTTGATGACTTGATTGTCCCTAAATTCTTTTGATTTGATTTATAATTTGCAGGGTCTTTATATAACATATAAGGAGTACCTGTTTCAATTTGTGCGGTTAAAATGGCGTCCATTAATTTTCTTGCCTTAATAACTTTTCTACCTTTACCTTCTTGTTCGTATTGTTCGTATAAACGTGTAAACGCTTTGTCTTCAGGTGAATCGTATGCATCGGATAATCCTGGTGCTTCGTCAGGTGAGAATAATGTCCAATCACCATCTTGTTCAACACGTTGCATAAATAAATCAGGAGTCCACATTGCCAAGAATAAATCACGTGCTCTCATTTCTTCTTTACCGTGATTCTTTCTTAAATCAATGAATTCAAAAATATCTGAATGCCAAGGTTCAAGATAAACCGCGAAAGAACCTTTACGTTTTCCTCCTTGATTAATCCAACGAGCAACCTCATTATAAGTTTTCATCATTGGTAGTAAACCGTCTGATTGTCCTCCAGTTCCTTTTATGTAAGAACCTTTAGCTCGAACATCGTGAACGTGAAGTCCAATACCTCCCGCCCATTTAGAAATTTTAGCTACGTCTTTAATTGTATCAAATAAACCATCAATATCATCACCCTTGTTACCAATTAAGAAACAAGATGACATTTGTGCTCTACGTGTTCCTGCATTAAATAATGTTGGAGTTGCGTGGGTATAGAAGTGTTGTGATAAATCGTCATATATTCTAAGTGCAGTTTCTAAATTACCTTTACAAATACCAACGGCAACTCTCATATACATATATTGAGGTCTCTCAACCACTCTATCGGCAATTTTTAATAGATAAGACCTTTCTAATGTTTTATATCCAAAGTAATCAAAATCTAAATCTCTTTCTTGATGAATTGCACCATCTAAAGATTCTTTATTTTCCATTACAAACTTATAAACGTCATCATCAATCAATGAAGACTCTTTACCTGTTTTTGGTTCAACAAAAGAATATAGTTCTTTAATACATTGAGAAAACTTTTTATGTGTTGTCTTATGTAAATTAGATACCGCTAAACGACCTGATAATTTTGCATAATCAGGATGTGTGGTAACCATTGCCGCCGCAGTTTCTGCCGCTAGTACATCTAACTCAGTTGTTGTTATTCCATCATATATACCTTGGGTTACTTTTAAAGTAACATATGTTGGGTCAATATATTCTAAATTTAAATCGCTACAGAAGACACTAATTCTTCTAGTGATTTTATCATACCTCATTTCCTCTAAGGAACCGTCTCTTTTTTTTACTTTCATCTTTATAATAATATTTTAAAAATCAATGTCGTCACCAAATGCG
>Ga0247722_10001531_pt1 | contig 12669 bp, 27 predicted proteins | sample MSEWelMarce3H_FC_FD_189094 | JGI IMG/M metagenome (GOLD analysis project Ga0247722, IMG submission 189094) | Subsurface sediment microbial communities from gas well in West Virginia, United States - MSEEL Well Study Marcellus 3H_FC | ecosystem: Environmental > Terrestrial > Deep subsurface >... | reverse complement strand
CTTCGGCGAGGTAGATTTTCTTTTTTTAATTGTAAAATGGTGTCGGCTGGGTTAATTTTTACGAATATTGACTTTCCTGTTGCGGTTTTAATGTGAACGCTGATGAATTGTGGCAAAATATGAATCGTTGGCAAAATACTTGTATCAATGAGCTCCTTCTTGATTTGCTCAACAGGTGCCATGTAGCGCATAAGAGTGGTCATGATTGGATAATGTAATTTGGTGGATAATGTAATTTGGGGGATTGTAATAAAAATATATTACATATAATTGGTTTCAATTTTATTTTAATTCATTTAAATACATTCTGGCCGCAACATCACCCGATACTAGCTTTACGCCCACCTCTTTGAATATACTCATGTTTTTTTCTTTGTAAAGAAAGGCCGCGACCTTTAATGCTGTGCGTTGGATATGCTGGTCGTCAGATTTCATTTTGTAAATGATAAATGGAATAAGCTGTCGAATCCATTCAGGATTTACGTACGGAATATGCGCCACATTATAGATGAAGTTTAAGCTTAGAACCATTTGCGTCGTATAATTTATTCGAATGTATTGGTTTACTTCGAGGTCATCTCTATTATACGCCCATTCAGTAATATGCGTAAAGTAAGGACACTCATCTGTAAAATAGGGCTTGTCGGGGTTCTGAGTCGCGAGATCAATCATATAATGTAACATAGTGAATGCCAATTGACACCTATATTGACCGTCAAACGTATCGTAATTCTCTAAATTGATAAAGCTTAATTCGTTGATATTGTCTTCTTTTGTGTATACATAAGTTGATATACGGGATTGGGGTATTACAAATGTAATGCTTAGTGCTTCAAGATATTTTGATATTTTTACTAATTGGCTATGGTATGCCTGAAATGCGTGATCGGTCCTTGTAAAATAAACGATTTGGTTGATGTATTTAATATTAAAGGTACTAAGATTGGCCTTATCATCAATTCCAAGACAAATAAATATACCTTCGTTTTCTTCAAATTGTATAGATAGCGCATTCAACATGTCGCGAACGTGGGGTTCATAGCATCCGGTAAACTGGTATTCCGCCATTTTGTTATAACTTATATTATATTATATATAATTCAATTTTATATTTGAGTATAGTATATGGCACATCGAAATAAGAGTAGAACACATAAAAAGATGGGTGGCGCTGCTTCTGTGAATCAAACAAGGTCAAGAAGTTCATCTAGAAGTTCGTCTAGAAGTTCGTCAGCGAATGCGTCAGCAAATGCGAATGTAAGACCCCCTTCAATGGGCCGTTCGGTATCATGTAGTCATTTAATTTATGATGATTTACATAATAATGAAGAAAAACAAGGCATTTTAACAGGTTTATTTACGGAACCATTCATACCGCGTATGTTGTGTAGTTTAACACAAGATTATTCCGGGCTTACATTTAGGATAGATGACTCACCCAGAGGTGTTTATTTAAATTGGAAGAGAAATGGAAAAAAATTAATTACTGTATCTATTCATACGGGTAGGTATTCTAGGGGGGCAACTTCTAAAATGGTACAGGGCTGTGTTAAAAAGGGTAATGCTCATATATATTTCAATAAATTAAAGGTTAGCCCAAGACAAATTAAAATTACTGCGGATGATGAAATATTTATAACTCCTGTAAAATTAACTAATTCACGTGAAGCGAATGCCATTATACATAAAATAGTAGATGTATTAAATGAGTATTCAAGGATACACATGTAAAACTATTTATTTTCTGTCTATATTATAATGAAAAATTTGAAAAAAAAGTAAGAGGCGTAAAACAAAAAGGAGAAAAACATATAAGGGTGGGGCAGCAGCAGAAGATGTTGATACAATAACTGAAATAGTAAAGACAATTGATAAAAAATTAAAATTAGGTCTTTCAAAAAATGAAAAAGAAAAATATTTTTCACTTTTGGTTGAAAAAAATAAATCTAACCCCCATATAATTTTTCCTATTATGATGAGTTGTAATAAGCTAGATAGTGAAGAACTTAAAAAATATCTTTATAGAAAGGGTTTACCTTTTGATAAATCCAATTTTGGGTGCGTGGGACCGAGCTGTACACATAGTAATGGTAAAAATATTGATAATTTTCCTAGTGTTGCTAATTTTCAATACTTGATGTATGTAGATAATCAATTTGTAGATATGATTTTTAATAAATTAAAAATAGACCCTGATAAAGTTTCACCCGAACAAAAAAAAATATATTTAAGTCTTTTACGAAATTTAAATGAAGAAGATATTGGTAAAATTAGACCACTATTATGGGATGAGACTAATTCAGGTTATTCAAAATTATTAACCCTATTTACTAAATTAAAAATACCTTATATTACAGATAATCGTGGTATGATTATGAATAATTATGGTAGGTTATAAATTGATCACATCATCTATATATGTTCCTTGTGAGTCAATTCTTGTTTTATATGGGATCTTGTTACGGCACAAGTTCGCGAGTGTAGGAATTTTATTGTATCCTTGTATTTCTATCGTCAATTCGGGTTTCATAATTTTCATAATTTTCCAATTATTTATGTATATTGAATCGGATATATGATACAATATAGTTTTATCTGGCAATAACTCATTAAATTTGTCAGTTATGTCAACAAAATTAAATTTAATAAACTTATCATATATTGGCACTTGTGTTATACTATGACATGTTCCAAAAAAGGTTGTATCTTCATCTACATCATAGGGAACAAGTCTATAACGTTCACCTACCATATGGTTACCTATCATGATCTGACCTAACATTTTATTATTTATATAATCATTCAATTATATAAAAAATATGATATTGTAATTTATTTTATAGTTTGTATGGTTTTTTATATAATAGTTGGGTCTCTCGTTCGACGCTATCCACGATAAAACGGAATGTTTCATTGGAGCTTACAGGTCGTTCTCGTTTCCATTGGCCCTTGCCGATTGTTTGATGTAAATGATCTGTAATGTTTTTGTCGTTTAATCCGTATATAATTTCATAATATTTATTAACCAATGAGTCGATGGGTATGCCAGCGAATTCATCCGGATGGTGCCTAACCTTGAGATATTCGCATGCGTTTTCCTTTATTTTATCACTATCAAATGTGCGCTTGTCATTGAAATAATCCAACGAGCATGAGTAAATGGCGGAGTAAATGGATTGGACGGCGATACGAGTAAGAGCCATGTTGTGGGTTTGTATTAGTCATATGTCAAATAAAAAATGTTTCAATTTTATTTATTACGCTGACTCTGTTGCTTACGCTTTTATTCTATCGCTTACGCTTTTATTCTATCGCTGACGCTTTTATTCTATCGCTTACGCTTACATGTCCAACGGCAACGGCATATTAGGCGCAGCCAATATATCCGCGTGTGAGTCCTTGAACTCTTCCAAATACGGCTCATGTGTAGCGCGGCACAATAAAGGTATCACGCTCAAACGCTTCATAAACGATTCTATATTCGTTATAAGCATTTCATTCTCATATTCCAGATTTTTAACGCGCTCATCTAAAATATCCGTAATTTCATTTTCTTCGGCGAGTTGTTTGCGAAGACGTTCATTCTCTTCGATCAGTTGTGCGATAATGTCCTCGTCCATTTTTTAGTATATCTATTTGAGATTATATTTAATTCAATTTTCCTTATAATACATACAAAGAGGGTCGTGGATCTTATTATTCATGTAATTACTACAACATATTGATTCTTTATTTGGTACAGCGTCAGCACAGGGTACAGCGTCAGCACTTGGTATAAGGTCACTACTGCTTATAGCGTCAGCACTAGGTATAAGGTCACTACTGCTTATAGCGTCAGCACAGGGTACAGCGTCAGCACAGGGTACAGCGTCAGCACTGTGAGCACTTGGTGGCACGATCGATAATGAACAATGAATTTTATGGTCGCAATTTGGGCAAATAATATATATATAATCGCATGTATTAAGATAATTGGATGGTCTCAATAAATATTCCTTATATTCAGTCATATCCTGACTATTTTTCATTCTCTCTAATATGGCACATTCTTCTTCTGTAATTTTAAATTTACTTTTGGTACGATTACGAATATAGGTGGCGGGGTCTTCGACATTTAATAGGTTGGCCGATTGTATTATACCGGGAATATTTTTATATGAACATGAACTATCATTACATGAACTATTATTACATGAACAATTCATTTAATAATATTATTTATATAGATTTAAATCTTTTTTTTTGGATAAAATGATTTCCTGAACATCTATAATATATTGGTCCATACTTATAAGCGTATTACTATAAGATACTTGGTCATCTAATTCGTACTTGGGGTTGGGCCATGGAAACGTTTTTTGTGTAAAAGTAATTAAGGGGGATAATACGGGTTTGTTACGCAGGTATAGGTCATATTCTAATTTATAGCGGGTCTTTTCATATTCATTGATGATAGCATATTTTTGTTGAAATATGTTATAAAAGTCTTCAGGCAACATATATTAATTATGATTTATTTTTTATACCGTTTTTTTGTTTTTTTTAATGAGCCGCCCGTAGCTCGCCACACTCCACCTGGACCAAACCCAGATTTTGTAGGTTTTTGTGAACCGAAGAACAATCCTCTTGGTGGTGGTGGTTTTTTTGATTTTTGTACTGGTCTGCTTGATACTGGGTTGTTCATCGATGTTCCTTTTGGTTTTTTGCCCTCTTCTCCATTTGGTTTTTTGCCCTCTTCTCCATTTTCAAAAGAGGCTGGTTCTTTTAATGATAAAGATGTTACGTTTGATGTTTCACCATTTTCTCTTTTGAAAGAGTTTGATGCTGGTCCGTTTAACGATGGACCTTTTGGGTTTTCGCCCTCTTCTACATTTTCAGAAGGTTTTAATACAGCTTTTACTAACTCTTTCATGTTCGCTTCCTCTTCTAAATATTTGTTTGAGGTTTTTCTTTGTTCATTGAAAATTAATGATGCATAATCTTTTTCGGTCATACCATGTTTAGACTTTGAACCTGCCTTACTCATTTCATCATTTATCACCCTTTTTAATTTATGTGCAATATAAGGGTCTAATGTTGCTTCCATTTCTAATCTATCTATTTCTTATTGCGCTCTTGTCTTAAATTCCCCATCTAATAATTCTCTAAGTATGGGTAAGTCTTCTTGTGTAAGATCCCCGAATACACCTTGAAGCAATTGAATTACACGTATCTTATTCGAATAAGATAGATATTTTCTTATAAATACTCTTTGTTTAATTTCTTCTGGCATTTATATATTAAATATATAAATTATGCAACCTATTATTTCATCTTTTATTTTTGCTACTAATGTCATTACGGCCTACCTTTATAAACAATATTATATTTATTCTATTTTATTTACATCGCTTACACTCACATCATTTATGTATCATTCGAATAGTAACATATATACGAATATCATAGATAAATGCGCGATTGGTAGCATTGTTTTATATGGCGCATACATGTTATATAATAAATTCAATATGGATAAATTACTAGAAGTTATTTTAATATTCTCATGTTTTTTTAGTATTAATTATTTGTATATTTATGGTTATTATAATAAAAAATATTGTTATGATCCTGAGTGGGGTAACTATTACCATGGTTTACTTCATTTTATAAGTTCTTTGGGGCACCATATTATAATATTTTTGTAATCTTAGAATCGTGTAATCTTAGAATCGTGTAAAACATTCAAATGATGTAAACTGTTGGCTTTGTCTTATGTCATCAAACTTAAACACGATATGTGTTTTATGAACGCTGATTACGGTCCCATATATCGGCCTTCCATAAGGCGGTTTAGAGTATTGAAGCCGCTCGCCCTTGACTAATGTGTGTAGGTCCATGACAGGTTTCTAATATTACTTTACTACGGTTCTAATATTAGTTTACGTTAGTTTCTAATATTTCATATTAGTTTACCACTGTTTCAATTTTACCAAATGATGGCAGATTGGGTATATACTTTATCGCACGAGGCCTTTTTGGATTTTTATAGAAATAAGTAACAACGGCTCCAATAATAATACCTCCAAATAAATAAAAATATTTTGCCATTTTATATACAATTGTTATACGTTTAAATTATAATTCTAATAAATAAAACTCACACATATTATATATAATATAAATAATACGAATGTATACATAGAATACCCATAGAAGAGTGAGCGTTGCTAGAATGTCCTTCAACATTTTGTTAATGAAAAAATAATAATTATATTTATTTCAATTTTTCATTTTAATAAATAAACTTCGCAGATAGTAAATATACTATACATAAAATTAATATATATATAGTAAAACCATATAATAGCAAGTGTTGCGATAAACTTCTTAATCATTTTGTAATAAAAAAATAGTAATTATATTCATTTCAATTATATTTTTTCTAATTTCGTAAACTGTCCTCCGCCTAGATGAATGTTGGGTTTGTCGTCTTTGGGTGGCGGTTTCAAGAGGTCTGCCATGATGCTCTTGTACGTGGGTTTCTTTATTTTTGGTAAATCTTCTTGGGTCGTCATTGGATGGCTCGTCATTGTTTGCGTGACCATTGGGTGGCTCGTCACTGGGTGAGGCATTACGTCCATTTTTAAAGTATAATATTCAAATAAAAATGGTTTCAATTTTAAAATAAATTACCTTCTCTTTTTTGTTCCTTTTCTTTTTTTTAGATTTTCTATTTTTTTGTAATACTTCCACCAACTTTTGTAGTTAAAGGAACTTAAAAATATCGTTCCATTAATCTCTCAAACTCATCAATATCTTCATCTTTTTTTTTTGGCATTATTTCCAACATTTTTTCAACACATTTTTTAAGGTCTTCTTCTAACTCTTTATCTTTTAATTTCATTAATAAACCATATAATTCTGTATGTAAATTTTCATCAAAATCTTCTGCCTTTATTGTATCTATGTCTTTTATATCTGGGAAATATTTACGTTGTTCTAAAATTCTACGGTTTAAGTATTTTTTTAATTCTTCTTTATATTTTTTATAACTTAAATACTTATCAACAATTGAGTGCTTCGTACTTTCATCCATTATAATAAAAATATAAATTATATTGTTACTCTGTACTGCGTTTTACTGTGTGCTTCGCTCTGTACTTCGCTTTACATTGCCCGCAAATGGCATGTCGCATTCGGTTGATATATTGCCGTAAGACACATAATGAATGTGGTGATGATGGTCGCGCACATTAGGCCAGCGTAATCAGGATGTATGGACATTTGAATGACCGGTTTGTACAATGACTTATGAAATAAAAACAGTTTCAATTTTATACTACGGTAGACCTTCTATTTGTTTTATTTCTCGCATTTCTCGCATTTCTCGCATTTCTGAATTTTTGTGTGTTATTTGTGTTATTTTGCGCCACTTTGGTTTGCGCCACGTTGGTTTGCGCCACGTTGGTTTGCGCCACGTTGGTTTGCGCCACGTTGGTTTGCGCCATAAATTGTTTTATTATATCATATAATACTTTCTTTGCTTTTATTTTATTGAGAATTCTTGTAAAATCTTTAATTGTACCATTACGCATTTTAATTTTATAATCTACTTCATTGCTTACAGCTTCTTCATATTTATCAAACGCATCAAAAATAAATTTTAATTCAGTCATTATATTATTACAATACATTTTACATTTTACCTTCCAGCTTTCGTATTTTTTCTTCTAGAATCGAGTTTTCCGTTGAAATACGAAGATATGCGTGTTGAAATACCTTTGACGCGTCCGTGATGAGTTGAAGTTGGCGTATAAGAACAGTTTCATTTGTTTTTGCCTCTTCTAGTTTATCGGTTGCTTCTTCTAGCTGATCGTTCTTGACCTTGACCATTTTACACATCTCTTGATAAGAAGGAGGAGCGTTCATTTTAATACTTGTCTTAGTGTACTAGTTGTGTTAGTTTATTATGTAATATATTTGATTTCAATTTTTAAAGTTCTTATAGTTCTTACAGTTTACATCTTATCATTGCTATTTCTATATTCTGAGTTTCTATAATTTCCATAAGTCTTTTTGCCTCTATTTTTTGGTGTTCAATCATATTCAAGCATGCGTGATTCATTTCCTTTAATTTTTTAATCTCGGTTGTTGCCACCCATAATTCACGCAAAATTCCTTCTGACGCACGCTCCAACGCATTCATGCGGTCAATATCCATTTGTATAAATCATATTGTCTATAATAATATTTTCAATTTTATAAAAAAAAATATTATATTCGTTTTACCTTATTTCGCTTTGCCTTTACCTTTCGCTTACGCTTTTGCCTTTGTCCACGTCTCGATGTGCCCGCCTTGATACTTTACCGTCGACGGAAGACCACCGCCCATTTTCTGCAGATTCCTTGCTGCGATCTTTTCATTTGCTGCGAGCTTTTCATTTGCCGCAACTTTTTCACTTGTTTTATCCTTTTTGACAAACTTGGATACCACCCAATAGTGGTCCTTGTCGTCGTAAATGATGGGGACGCCTTTTACCGAAATGCGCTTCACAAACCCGTCATAGACTGCGTTTGTTTTTTTGAAATGAATAAAGTATGAGTTAAATTTCTCGCCCGTGTATTTGTCCGTTTTTTGAAGAACGTCGACTGTCTTCACAATGTCTTCCTGAAATGCTTCGTTGAGAACGTCCTTGACTTGCTTGGCGTTGGTCGACGAGTGAGCGCGGTTAATGTAAAGAGAAGTCATTGTTCGTAGTTGGCAGTCGTAGAGTCGTAGTTGGGGTTGTGTCTATTTTATATGCTTTAAATATGGTTTCAATTTTATTTTAATGAGATACTGCTAATAGTCTAAATCCATGATATACTGATGTAAATACGGCCAATACGATAAGTAAATAAAATGCTTGTATGGGTGTTTTATTTTGGTTTATTCCGATATATAACAGTATTGGGACTATTAATAATAAATGCAGTGCGAAAATAGTTTTGTTGTTTTTGTCTACTTCGATTTGAGTAAACAGATGTTCTTTTTGTTTTTCGGGTTCATGCGCAGGTGGTTTTAAATAGTCGGTTACACCCCCACCTGTTGATTTATGTAAAGGAAGTTGCGAGCAAGCATAATAATAGTCATACCATGCCAAGGCTACATAACTTATAACAAAAATAATAAAATAAACTAACAAAGATGGTACGAGCGAGAGAATGGGCGGGCGAAAGGTGTATATTATCATAATAATAATTGAAAAAATAATACATTTAATGTTTAATGTAAATGGATAATTTGGAAATATACCGCCTGACATATATAATAAAAATATTATAATTTTATTCGTTCCTTTATCTATTCGTTCCTTTATCTATTCGTTCCTTTATGATATTTCTTCAAGAAACTTCATAATATTAAAGTATTGTTGAGGTGTTAATGTGGGCTCAATATATTGTATTTCATGATTAGTATGTAAATTATTTACAATATAATTATGTGTCTTATTAAAGACATCACTGTATAATTTATAAAAATTTAACGAAACACTATACGGTATGTAGTCGTCCATTGTAACTGATAGTTAATAAAAATATTGGTTTCAATTTTATTCTATTAGTTGATTTCGTCGAGAAAACTCATAATATTAAAGTATTGTTGCTCCGTAAGAGAATCGTATTCGTAGTTGTATATTATGTTATTATTATATAAATTATTTACAATATAAATATGTGTTTTATAAATCAAATCATCATATATATTATAGGAAATGGCATTGTCAGTGATGATCTCGGTGATGTAGTCCATTGTGTAAGGGAACCGATAGTGTAAGGGAACCGATAGAGTAAGGGAACTGATAGAGTAAGGGTCTTTGTAATAAAAATATTCTTATTATTTTGGTTTCAATTTTATTTCATTTGTCGCCCATTTCATTATTTGCACACTTTCTCATATTCTTTTTGAATAAGTTGCGAAACCATTCCCATAAGTTGTTCGACTTGATTTGTAAGTTGTTCGGAATTACTTGTGAGTTGTTCAATGTGTCTTGTATTGTGTTCGATTTGTTTTTTTAACTGGTCATACTCACTTGACATTTTAGAAAATTCATTTAAAATGTTTTCGCAATCACTTGTCAGTTTTTCGTATTTTGCCTCCTTATCTTTTTTATCTTGTTGTATTTTTCGTTCATAAATGCCTTCCTCAAATTCATATATTTTGGCGGCGGATGGTGCCATTGTGCCGCCATATTGGTTTTGGGTGCCTCTTAGTAATTCTTGTAAATGGGCTTTCTCTTCTGGTGTCATGATGTCTTGTAAACTTTCGACCCATTGCTCGTCCTTCCTTAGGATTCGTCCCATTTTATAAGCTGATATTGGCATCGGATCCATTTTAATAAAAAATAATGTATTGTATTGGAATCAATTTTTATTATTTCATTATCGCCCGTCCGTTAACTTGATATAATCATTGAGTTCGTCGTACTCGTTATCGTCTTCTTCATCGTCTTCCTGCTCAACATAGTCGGTCGGCACGAAAATGAACCATTCGAATAGAGTTTGAAACATTGTAAGGCATCTGTTGTAGTTTTAATATCTATTTATTTGGTTTCAATTTTATCTATTATTTCATTTTATCATATAGCTCTTCTATAATCATTAATAGTTTATCTTCTGCGATTTTATGTTTCACTTCGCTTTCATTATATCGTTTAACTAAGTTGGCGTTACATATAGTTAATTCTTCTATATCACTATTACATAGTTTTACTCTCTCTTCCAATATTATTATAGAATCGATTATAGATAGAAGACCCTTTATAGTATTGTCTCTGGTAAGTTTATCTGGGACAAGTTTATCAGTCACAAGTTTATCGGATACAAGTTTATCAGTCACAAGTTTATCGGATACAAGTTTATCGGATACAAGTTTATCGGATACAAGTTTATCTGTTCTCCATATCCCCATATATATGTTTCGCATTTCCTTCAAAAAAAATTAAATCTGGTATCTCTTTTTGTCGAATACATGATATGTATTTATATTATTAAATGACATTTTTTACACGTTTCATAATCTTCGTCGCTCCAATATTTTTTGGGTGTCGTCTTACCACACGAGTCGCATTGAGTATATGAACTGTTCTTTTTCTCTCTTTGAATTACTCTATATACAATTTTTTTAAATATTTCGTCGCCAAGTGCGAGTTGTAATTTATGTGGCGATTTGTCATTCATTAAAGTAAGCGTTCCATCGAATATATAATTGATATCCCATAAATATTTATCTTTGTAAAAATAGCCTTCTTGTCGTTTTTCAAATTCAATGCCGTTCACAATGTGGATGCCAATCTCCATATCTTTTTGTTTCATACTGTTAAATAAAAATATTATTTAAATTAAGTTTCAATTTTATACTTGTATTTGTACATCTACATTCGCTTCATCCACTAAGTATGGCAGCAATTTATTATAGGCAAAATCTCCAATCCGCATTTTAATTAATCGCCGATTATGCGTGTACAATTTTTTATTCGTAGGGTCATATTTATATACAGACCCAAGACGGATTCCATTGTAATAAAACCTTCCTGGTTCGGTTTCTTCAATAGTAATTTCGCCTAGTGTGAACATTTGTTAATAAAAAATATATAAATAATTTAATTTCAATTTTTAAATTTCATTTAATCATTGTTGTTTTGAATTATTATAATATAATGTCCCTTGACACGATTGACCCAATTGTCGCCAAATAAGTTGCGCATATTGTCGAGTGAGTCATGATTGAGCAAGGACATTGTATTATTGATGATATAGACAATGTCGGGCAAATGGACCCCATTATAGTAGTAGCCGTCGACGCCCTTGTATTCGAAAGTTGGGTATTCATACATGGACTCAGTTATAATGTAATGAAACAATGGATTCATTTTTAATAAAAATATTATAAATATTTGCGATTCAATTTTATCCTTCAAGTATTGCCTCAAACAGCCTTTGGAATTCTCGAAAGACTCCATATTCTCGGTCAAGGTATTCCAACTCTATAATGTAGCCCGTTTCGTCGTCGGCGAAGAATATGTTGACGTTAATCGCGTGTTCCTCTTTAAATTTAAGAAAATAGCTGTGAGAACTACGCATTTGAAGAATTGGAGCGAATGCGTCGTCGAATTCCTCAACGATTTTCTCGTAAGATTTGGCGGTAAAATATATGTCTGGTTTCAAGTCGTAGTAGTAAGGCCGTTTGAATTTGGATGGATTGTTCATACAGGTTGGCGGCGAGATATCGGCGTCTTTAAAAGAATATACGTTTCGTAGATGGTAATAATCCAATATAGTTATGGTGCGTTTGAGAGCTGGGATGTCCAAAAATTCGATGCGGTCGAGGCCGCCTTGCGACATGTGTTTTGTTTCAATTGGTGCGCCATGGTAAGAGACCGCTTTCGTCACTGGGTCATAATCAAATTTGACTCGGTTGATGGTGACCGAGTTATCAGTGAAATCGGTGTAGAAAGAGGAAAGCATTGTATTGGGTTTGATACTATTATTTATATTATAAAGGGTTTCAATTTTATACAATTTCAATTTTTACATGACTTATTTCATTTATCCCATTATTTCATTTATCCCATTATTTCATTTATCCCATTATTTCATTTATCCCATTATTTCATTTATCCCATTATTTCATTTATCCCATTATTT
>Ga0247722_10001529_pt1 | contig 12670 bp, 10 predicted proteins | sample MSEWelMarce3H_FC_FD_189094 | JGI IMG/M metagenome (GOLD analysis project Ga0247722, IMG submission 189094) | Subsurface sediment microbial communities from gas well in West Virginia, United States - MSEEL Well Study Marcellus 3H_FC | ecosystem: Environmental > Terrestrial > Deep subsurface >... | reverse complement strand
GCAGTAGGGGCAGTAGCTTGAACGAATGACTTGTTCTTTGTTTGAGCAATACCAAGAACTGTAACAATGTCATCAAGCGCAATCTCGATAGAAGAAGCTAAACGCTGCCACCACCTTTGAAAAGTTTGATTAGGTCGCCCGCTTCTATCAACTAGAACACTTGTCCAGTTGAGTCTGGGTAATTTAAAAGCCATCTTTAAATAGCTCCTCCAGTTTGGTTAGCGTACAATCCAGATACTCGTAAAGGAACTGGACTAGTAACACGGAACTCAGCAAGAACTCCAGGATAACCAAAAGAACCTAAACTGTTCCATCTCGTTAACTTTCGGTATTCACCAGAAGAGCCCAGACTTCGTGGTAACCACTCCGTCCAGGTGTTACCTGAGTCCTGTGACAATCTAAGTTCAACAGAGGGCTCAGCATACTGGCCAACATCGTAAGGAGTTTGCCCAGGAGCAAGCCTAAGAGTAACAGCGTTCAAAGGAACTGTAGAATCAGTGATTGGAATCCAAGCTCTAAACCTACGTTCTAAGTTACCGCTAAGATCGACGTGAGTTGTTCCCCACTCGTATAAAGAACCATTAGTTGCTGAGCCGAACTCACCTGAGTCGTAGCACTGGCAAATCCAGTTGCTCAATCCGTAACTAGTGAACTCAGACCATAGGCTAGTAACACTATTAAAAACATACGAAGCAGTACTAGTGCGTAAGCAAAGATAGTCAATACCGTCTAAGACAAATGACCAAAGCTTGACAGATGCTTCTGCTTCAATCTTAGCATTCAGGCCTGGCTCTGAAATAACGTTGTCAGGCGAATCAATACAGATCTGATTGTCGTTAGTGACCCAAGCAATTGCTGTGTTAAACGATGTAGCTGCCCCAGTGTTCTTGACTCCCTTAGGGTACACAAGACCAATGATAGGCTCAAAGGGCGCATCTTGGTCCCCAGTAGGTTGCCAGAACTCCACCGTAGAAGAGCCTAACAAAACAAGTCGGTCACCCACATAAACACAGTCTAGAAGGTGGTCAGGAGAATACTCAGCAGTTGCAAAGGACAAAGCATCAATCGTGCCACCAAGCGGACTAGACCAGTAGATCTTACCAGAGTCTGCTCGAATAGCAATAAGTCGTGAAGAACCTACGCAAATAGTAGTAACGTTAGCGCTATCAGGAAAAGCGATAGTCGAGAACGTAGTGCCATTATACGAATAAAGAGATTGCCCACGATTAAAGAAAGCGAACGTTTCAAAGCCAAGAACTTTTGCATGGCCTGTACCATTCACTGCTCCTAAGTTTGTTGTATCTTTATAAGCTCTCGTACCAGTGATAGAGTAGCGTTCACCACTAAGGACACCATCACCATGAAACAACGCATGGATAGGGCCAGAACCAAGAGTAACGCCCGCAGTAACTAAGCCAGGCCTAGATTGAAGAGACGGGGCCTGTTCCGTTGGAACTTGTTCAGCAGTTAAGTTGATTAAAGGAAGCGCGGGGAAACTACCCCTGCTTCTTTCAAAGTGTGAAACCCCGTAAATAAAATCCATTTAGTTTATACCCTGTCCCAATAAAGATAAGAACGTTGGTCCATAGTTGATAGCGCTGCTTCAGGCTTTGTTTCCCTCTTCTGACGATAACGTGCCTTAAACATCTTAAGCATAGACCGATATACTTCTGCACTTTCAGGAGCAGTCTGAGTACCGTAGCGTGGCGAGATTCGCATGGCTAAGTACTCAATAAGTAAGTCGTCAAACTCTGGAGGAAAAGGAGACTGAGACGAGTCAATCAATTCTGTGACACGAACCCAGTTGCCAGTATCAGCTCGATAGAACCATTCACGGATTATGTTGTTTGTGTTTAAGGTCAGGCTATCAGCGCCCTCGATTGTACCTGCTAGAGGCAGAATTGTGAGGTTAGAAGCACTGAGTAAACCAGAAGGATCTACAACGCTAAACCGTTCACCATCATTGGGCGTCTCAGGAAGATAGATGTTACTTTGCGTCTTGTCTGTCACGAGAACCCGAGTGTTAGCACCAAGACCTTCATCTTTAGTAGAGTAGTCTACTACGTCTGAGACCAAAGATTCGCCAAAGCCAGCACCAAACAACATAGAGATAATGCGTAAAAGACGCTTCTCTGCTTCTGTGTATTCAGCACCAGCAGGAGTGTCACCAACCTGAATAAGGTTGTTTTCCCTGAACGCCTCAGTAACTAATTCTCGTATTGTGGACATTCTTTTGTTACCTTGTTTAAAATATTATAGTTCAAAGAACTCTTTTGCTTCAGCTTCGGTATCGAACCAATACCAACCATCAGTCGGATAGGTGTGCTGCTCGTGCGTTTCGCGGCGCAACTCGTAGTTGGCGTTGAGTACGAAGTTTGGTCCGAACAGCAGCTCGCCATCCTGCTTGTAGAAGCCGCTTGTGTCTTCCATGTCGGTCATCCTGTTACCGTCCAGCCCTTAGCCGTGGCAATTGATGGGGTGTCCCCCGTCGTGCCGTAGTTACCAGTCACTGTGATGGTCTGGCTCGTGACTGTTGGCAGGTTGGTGTAAATCTCGTTGAGCGCCGTTGAGGACAGTTTGCAGCTTGCCACCGAGAAGGTGAACCGGAAGTCCTCAGCTTGGATGCGAGCGAGACTGGTGCAGCCGTTGAACATACTGCTAAAGCCGACTGCGCTATTCACCGTGGTCGTAACAAACGCTGGAACCGCTTGGAGCGCAGCGCAGCCATTGAACATTGCTTGAAAGCTAGTCACGCTTACTGTGTTGAAGGGCGGGACATATTGCAAACTGTTGGCACTAGCAAACATGTTCGTCATAGTCGTGACCAATGCAGTATTAAACAACGGCACTGACTGTAGGGCCAAGCATAGGTTAAACATGCTGTTCATGTTTGTCGCTGCTGCCGTATTAAACAAAGGCACCGATTGCAGCATATTCGCACCATTGAACATGCTGATCATGTTTGTAACTGCTGCCGTATTGAATAGCGGGACAGTGATGAGATTATAGCAGTTTTGGAACATGCTACTCATGTTTGTCACTGCGGGCGTATTAAACAGCGGGACAGTTTGCAGACTATAGCAGCCGTTAAACATGTTGGACATGCTCTGAACCAAGGTAGTGTCAAGCAGCGGCACTGTTCGCAGGCTGTAGCAGTTCACAAACGTCGAGGCCATTTGCGTAACAGCGGCGGTGTTGAACAGTGGGATGGTCAGCAGACTGGTGCAGGTTTGGAACATGCTGGTCATATTCGTCACGGCAGCAGTGTTGAACAGCGGGGCTGTCCGAAGGCTATAGCAGGTGTTAAACATATTGCTTGTGTTCGTAATGGATGCGGTGCTTGGCAGCGTCACGTCTTGCAAGCTAAAGCAGTTCTGGAACATGTTGGCGCAGGTCGTTTGACTGCCAAGGTTAGCAATCCGGATGCGCTCCACCATTCGCATACGGACAGTTTCTGTGCTTGTACGGATGACAAGACCAGATGCGGTAAAGTTGGGCGAGCCGACTTCAATATCGAGCCAACCCGTCTCGTAAGCCTGCAAGCCCGTAGTGGTGTTAATGACGTTGAGGTTGATCGCAGTCAACGTGCCTCGTGGCGTAACCGTGACGATGGCCTGCCGGTATGGCAGTAGCGAAGCGGTGCCCACTACGCCGAACGCGACAGCGCTGCCGCCTGGTGTTGTGCTGACTTGGAAGCCGTTCGCTGTGGAGTTGATGACGTAATACGTCTGGCCGGTAAACACGCCGGTTGATCCGACCACGTTCCAGAGTGTTACGGTGTTGCCGTTGATGTAGCCGTGCGCCGTCCGCTCAACGATGTTAGTGGTATTGTTGAGCGTAACTGGTGCTTCGGTTCCAATTAGAGAAGCTGTAGTGTAGTCATACTGCTTTTCAGCGGTGAAAGTGCCACCACCACCAAAATCGACCGCAGTCCCATCACCCCAATCAACATCAACTCTGCCACCTGAACCAGTAACGTTGAGTGCCGTAAAGTTTGACTGCGGCCACACAGCGATTAACCCGCTAAACCTTTCCTCGGTATCACCAACGGCAGGGAGAGGTAACCAAGATGGGTCACGTACCCACGGGGTAACAGGGATTGGTTCTTGTACAGGTAGATTAGTATTGGTCGTGTGACGCGGCCCCATAGCCGACATTTGAACATCACGAAAGCTCATTAGCTAATCTCTGAACCAAATAAACTAAAGGACACATTAGCAGAACCAGCATAAACTGTTACTACATCAGTTGTTGCCAATGTAATACCAAGCGTCAGGAACACTGTGTCGTACTGGTTGATAGTATTATCAAAAACAATGTAATGCAAGTTTGCTAAAGTAGCACCAGCAGGTCGGATTGCTACACGAAAGTTTGTCGATGCACCACGGTTACAGATTGCAAGTGTTGAGCAAACAGCCGAAGTAGCTGACGGTACAGTGTACAAGCTAGTGTTAGTTGCAGCGGCAGGAGCCGACTGACCGAGTGTTTTATAAACTGTTGCCATATTAGGCTCCCATTAACATGAATGAATCTTGTAGGCCTACCGTCCCACCACCGCCACCAGAAGAGGCGATTGTAAAGCTAGGATAGGTTCCTGTGATCGTAACATTAGAACCAGCAGTTAAGGTTACTGTTTGGTCTGGCGCAGTGTTAGTAATTGTTAAAGTCCCGCTGCCAGTAATAGGCGAACCACTTATCGAGATACCCGTACCAGCAGTTGCAGCAACACTTGTTACCGTACCAACATTGGATGTGTAACCTGCTGGGTTACTTGCAGCGTAGGCACCTAAGTTTGATAGCGCACTAGCAGCGCTAGTAGCGCCAGTACCACCAGAAGCAACCGCCAGTGTACCACCCATCGTAATGGTACCAGACGTTGTAATAGGTCCGCCAGTAAAAGTAAGACCAGTACTAGCACCAGAAACATCAACACTAGTTACTGTCCCTGAACCACCACCACCTCCACCAGTACTATTAATAGTAACAGCGCCATCTGCGTTTGTGATTGTAATATTGGAACCAGCAGTTAACGTGTTATTAACCCAAAGATCTTGAGTATCGTCATAGATTAAAATGTTACCAGCAACAGGGCTAGTAATCTTTACATCGTGTAACTCATCCATCTCGTAACCGTTTTGAACGGTGACAAACACACGACCAGAAGTAGCGTGGCTTTTAATACAACGAGCTACATACACCATGTGTACTGGAGCTTGAGGTTTAGTTTGAGTTAATGCACCAGCAGTAGAACCAGAAAGATACAACTGAGCACCAGCGGTAAATGCTGAGGTGTCCATGTTCTCTAAAATACCAAGAGAAGTTACCCAACCTTCGGCACCATTAGCAATAGCCTCTGCCACAACACCAAGAGTACGAGCAGAGGTTGCATCGCTAGTTGCTAAAGCCAAAGCAACACTGGGTCGCTGGCCTTGGGCACCGTTCATGTAAACTACTTGGCCCTTAGTTAGAGGAGAGCCAGTGCCGTTGTAGACCAGAACATTTTGAGTTGACGCAGTTTCTTGAGTAACATTACCACCCTTTAAAAGGTACGATAAGTTTCCTTCTCCGTCATTCCAGTAAAGCCTGCCAGTAGCAGGTGTAACAGTTGCAATAGTGTCAAACTGTACGTAGTCACCAAGCAAGCTAGAACCTTCAACCACGCCAGTAGAAGTTACAGACGTAGGAGTAATAGCACCAAGTGAAAGAGTAATTGCTGGAGTAGTAGTCGGGTTAGCGACAGTACCAGACACCCCATTAGCAGTAGTGACAGAAACCGTAGTAACAGTACCTGTCCCAGCACCAGCACCGATAGCAGTACGGAAGTCAGCAGCACTTAGAGCGCTAACAGTATTGTCTGCATTAAAACGTGGAAAAGTAATTGCACCAGGATTAGCGATTGTAAATACGTTAGCACCAAGAGTGGTTGCGCCAAGAGAGGTACGTCCAGTCGAGGCAGTCAGGCCAGTAGCCCCGCCGTCCCACTTGTTACGGTCAGTAAAAGCCGTGTCCCAATCAGTTTGCTTAGCAGTAGTTGGGATAGAATAACCAGCAGTAAATGAAAGCGCTAAAGTTCCTGAAGTAGTAACAGGAGAGCCAGTAACAGTAAGACCTGTTGGAGCAGAAAGCCCAACACTGGTAACAGAACTGCCCCAAGTAACAGCGTAGTTAGTATTAGAAGCTTTCTTTAAAACCTGACCAGTAGTACCACCAGAAGGAACACCGTAACCACCAAGTTCAGGGTAGTAAGGGTCAACATCAAAGCCTGGGATAGTAGTGTCAGTAGAATCTTTAATAATAAGACGATAAGTAAGAGCGTCATTAAGATAAATAGATGGCCAGCGGCCAGCAGCATCTGCTACAACCGGATTAGGGAGCAGAGTAGTTAAAGTGGATTCTGAGTACACAGGAGCAAACGTGTTAGTTCCCGTCAGATAGAAATACGCCTTGGCCCCAGCAATGATGAACCCGTTCATGTCGAGTGCAGGGCGGAACGGTAAATAGAAAAGCTGAGAAGCCATCAGAGTCCTTTAATATAAAAAATCTGGGGCGTACCTTTTCAGGCAGAGGCCCCAGACGTATTTAGTTAGGCAGCGCCGTTAAGACGTACCAGACGACGACGACCATCAGCCGCAACGTTCGCCTTGATAGCAACGTCAAAGCGGATGCTGTGAGCACCAGTGTTGAAGTCGCTGTACTTCCACATACGAACACTCAGCGGTACCTGGGTCAGTGCCTTACGAGCACCTTCGCCCGAAGCAGGCATGATCAGGTCAGCAGTGTTGCAAACGATAGCCGACTTGTTGGCAATGAAGCGAGGCTTCAGAGTTGCACCAGCAGCACCAACGTGGGTGATTGCCAGGTTGTCCAACGTACCAGTGTAGCTTACAGTCTGATGAGCACCATTAGCAATGATTGCCGGATAGATACGCACGTTAGCAAATGCACCCGAAGTTGCAGTGTAGTCGCCAATCACGCGGAACTGCTGGAGGTGATCCAGACGCTTCTTAGCGCGATTGTCGTAGGCGTACACACCAGCAATGGTGAACACTTCGCCATCCTTCAGCGTAACCGAACCAGTCTGACCGTCGATGTTGATGGTCTGAGTCTTGTACTGACCAGCAGCAGGCGATTCAGCAACATCTGCATAGACAGCAGCAGTCGGAGCATTGGTAAGCGACGTAGCAGCAGCAACGCGAGTACCAACCGTCAGGGTCGGGAGCTGCTGGGTGAAGCGGGTCTTAATACCAGCAACGTTACCCGTGAAACCATCACGGTACACGCCAGCACCCATGTCAGCCAACGAAGCATTGTCAGCAATAACAGTCGAGCCGAGTGCAACCCAGTCATCATACGACAGAACAGCAGTAGTGTCAAAGTCTTCAACACCTTCAGCCTTCAGGCGGGCATACGACTGAGCCAGTTCGGTCCACGAATCAACAGCCGAAGCACCATCGCCAATCCAGTTGTTTGATGCGTTAGCAGCAAAACCAAGGATGTACGAGTCGATGTCCGTAGCAAGACGCAGAGCCGCAGCCTTCAGTGCTTCGCTTTCACGAGCCGAATCAAGGTCACGAATCTTGACGAAGTCGCCCCAGCCCATCGAGCTGTTGATCGTCTGGTCGAGCTTGTAGCGTTCCGAACCGAAGGTCGTGTCCTGCACACCCGAGGTAAGATCAGCAACACCGTTCGTGGTGAAAGTGGTGGTGTAGTCGGGCACAACCTGCTCGACAACTTCAAGACCGTTACGGTCGTTCATTTCACCGTCAAACTTCTTCCAGGTTACAATGTCCTTGGAGAGAAGGTTATTCTGAAAGATCGCAGCAAAAGCGTTAAGGACCAGCTTTGCTTGATCGACATTCACAGTAGCCATTTAAGATATTCCTTTTAAATGAGTTTAGAGTCATACTAATACCCCTACCGCTTCTTAAACATTTCACGAGTAAAGGCATCCAGATCGTCCGTGTCCGCAGGGACAGACATCTTAGCTGGCGACGTTCCGCGATTAGTAGGCGGAGGAGCCGGAGCATTAGATACTTTAGGACGAGCCAAAGTTTTTTCTGCGTCAGCCTCTGCAAACTTAGCTTCTAAACGACCAAGAGTAATGGTTGCTTTAGCGGCACCACTATTAATGATTGTTCGAGCTTCGCTTGGATTAGACGCAAGATAGTACAAAACATCAGGACCGTAGTCCATACCCATAATGGTAGCTGCAATATAGTTCTCATAGTTAGGATCAAGTCCGTTTAAAGACCCAAGAAGTTCTTGACTCTTGTCCAGGAAATCAGGGTAACGCTCCTGTGCGGGGGTTAACTTAGAGTTCCAACTCTCGTGAAGAGCTTCAGCCTGTGCATCCTGTGCTTGTAGGCGCTTTGCTTCTTCGTTCTGAGTTGTGATTGCTTGTAGCTTCTGTTCTACCTTCCAACCTGTTAGGTCAGTAATGTAGTTAGGATCGTACTCACCAAGTGGGTACTTATCCCGACCATCAGCATTCTTTGCCAGTGGGTCTGGTCCAGTATCTGTTGAGATAGTTGGAGCAGGTGCTGTGTTTTGCACAACAGGAGTTTCTAGCTTACGTAGTCGTTCCTCAAATGCCTGGCGTTCAGCTTCTCGCTGACGCTGCTCTTCGCGGTACTTGCTAGTCAACTCGTCAATACGTTCCTGATACCGATTCTTCTTCTTAGGAGCAGTGTCTGCTTCGTCAGTAGTTTCATCAACATCGTCTTCAGGTGCGAGGGTATTGTCATCCTCGATAGTCTGAGTATCAACCGTTTCAGTTTCAGTGGCATCACTGTCATCTACATCGTCAGTCGGATCACTTTGGGAGGTGGTCTCCTCCGAGGGTGCCTTGCTCTGACCAAAGAGCTCAGCAGAAAAAGTGTCCAAATCTTCCGAGATAGCCGTGACGGGGGTATTGGTAGATTCACTCATAATTAGGGATTATCGGTCCTTTAACCGTTTGCGCTGCCGTTAGATTGCGACATTCTCTCACTGCTCGGAGCACTTGTTTTAGCAGTGAGTGCCGATTTCTGCATCTCGTATCGGTCATCTAACTCAGCACGTTTAATATCGTTCTTGTCGATGGCCTTAGAAGCATCAAGGATTTGGGCGATGCCTTGCATGTTGAGCTTGGTGTTATCTACTTCGTTATCAGAGAGGGCACGAATGCGCTGTGTCTCTGCGTTGTAGGCATCAATCTCAAGCTTGCGCTCGTCCATTGTCCTGTCGGTCTTGAGTTCCTGATTCTCTACCATAAGCTGTTGCATCTGCTGTTGCATCTGGGCAACCTGCTCAGGAGGAATACTTGGAGCACCGCCATCATCTTCTTCAAGAAGCTGCGGTGGAATAGTTTTCTTAAGTCGTGCTGCAAGCTTATCAGCCCCTGGCCAATCCTGCGCCTTGACAACAAGGTCACCAGCAATCGACATCATCTCAGGGAATACCTGGATAGCTTCCATCATTGCCTGAGCTGCTTCTACACGCTTAGTGGTGTAGCTTAAGCCAGAAGAAAGCGAGACATCAAACATGCCAACGCTCAAGTCAACAGACTCAGGATTCATTGGGTCGTTAAGACGCACAAACTTAACAGTGTCATCTTCACTGATAGTACGCACAACGCGAGTACCGTCATAAACCTGAGGAAGTAGCTGATTGATTACGTCACCTGCTTCTAAGATAGCTGCGTTAGCATTATCATGGAAGGTAAGGTTAGCAATGTCACCTTCACGTTGGCGGGCCATGATGGCTCGTCCAGAAGTTTCGTTGGATCGAACACCAAGCGAAGCATCGTGAATACCAGTAACATCTTTCATGTCCTGATTGTTAATAGCTGCTTCGTTCAGAAGAGAAGCTTCAACAGGAGGAGGAGGAATTAACTGTGGAGGAGACTCTGCACCATCGTTGTAGATAAGCAGTGGATCACGGGTGAGGTGGGCCTTACGGAACGCATCCTCACGGCCCTCTACGGCGCTCTCAGGGGCAATCCACTTAGCCTTGGGTGCGTAACCTAGTTGCTCTGCACCCACACTACGCCAGAAGTTCTTAAGACGGGCAGGATCTTTCATAAAGCGGACTAGACCGTAACGAATACGTCGTCCACCTACGTTAGTAACTCGACCACTCATACGAATGATGGGCAGGCGATTAAGCTTGTACTCAAATGGACCAGCAAGAATAGCAAAGCCAGTCACTAGGTGCATCTGAGCATAAGCACACCACGATTCACGGAGACGAACCGGAGGACCGTTCTCCATAATCAACTGATCCATCGTCTCATCTTCTAAAGCAAAGATCTTACCGTTGTCAAACATTGCAAGCATTCGCTTACGTTCGATCAAACGCCAGTACTCAGTGATCTGATAGGAGTCATCGTCTTCCCAGCCATTCGAGTAAAGATCCTGTACTAAACTGGTATCTTGCAACGAGGTGGGAGGAGTTTCTCCGTACTTTTCTTTGTATTCTTTCTTAGGAATACGATCATTAACAAACACTCGACGAGCGTCACGTGCAGTTGGATCAACAGAGTAGCGATCCCAAACAACACTGTGGCAATCTTCAATCGGACGAAGAAAAATGTCCTGATCAAACACATCATCTCGTGCGTACTCAGCAGCAACACGGAAAGCACCGTCACCACACTGCACCAAACTTTCAAAGCTGGTGTCGTACACTCGGTCTGCTCGGCTCTGAGTTTCAATAGTACGGATTAAACTACCACGTACTTCTGCAACGTCTGTATCTTCATCAGTTGACGGAAGAACCTTGATAGCCTTGCGGCTTTCTCGCCAGTCACCAACAAGCTGTGCTGTGAACTGAGGAATGCTGTTGATAACAAGATTAGGTAGACCCTTACGAGACTCAAGAACTACTGGGTCCCACTGCTCACCTGCTGCAAACTTCTTATCGTCAAGCGCTTCATCGCGGTTCTCTCGATCATACTCAAGATCAAGGTCATACTGCTCACGCATGTCGTCAAGAAAAGCTTCTTGGCTTTCAAAGCCCTCAGGCTTGTACTTCTCACTAGTACGACCTTCAACGTGGATAACGTCAATAGGTGTACCGTCTTCCTTTTTGCGCGGCTTTTCTGAAGTAGGCAATTCTGCCATTTACTTACCCTTCTTTGCGGTCTTAGCGCTTTGACGAAATGCCTTAGCTGTTGGAGCTCCCTTGGTGCCTGGCTTACGCATCTTTTCACCGGAGCCTCGTTCTATTCGTTCGCGCTTAGCGTTGATGTTGGAGTAAAGACCCATCTTCACGAGCAGTTCCAACGCTTCAAGCTTGCACGAGCCCGATCACCGTTCTTAGCCTTAGCCGCTACTGCACCCATACGAGCACAGAAGCTAGCCTTACGGCCCTTGTCAGCAGCAGTCTTAGGGTTAGGTGCTGGAGCCTTCAGGTTTGATCCTGTTTCTCGATTGTACTTAGCACGACCCTTAGCTGTGAGGCCCGCTCCCTTAGAAACAGACAGCTTTTCACCACGGCCTACGGACAGCGACACAGACTTTTTACTTTTAGGCATATTATATCCTATGTTATCCGGCCATCCAGCCGTTAGGGTTATTTTGAGAAGTAAATGCAGGGTCCCAACTTTGTTGGCCGCTGCCTAATTTACCACCAATAGAAGTTTGTGTGGTGGAAGGCCTACGCCGACCAGCAATCTTTTCGAATACTTCTGTCAGCCCCCACACCAAAGCATCGACTCGGTCAGGAGAGCCATGAGAAGAACTGCGGATATTGTCCACAGAGAAAATACACATCTGATCTTCAAGTTTGTCAAATTGTCCTACGTGATGAACACGCCCTTGTTCGTACAATGCTGAGATAGGCTCTGCTCGTACGATCTTACCACGTGAAGCGTGTACTAGTTTAACAGGAACAGAACGATCAACAGACTTGATAACAGAACTAACCATGTCACCACCGTTATTCTTCTCTGCTACGATCTTGTCAGCGCTCCACTTGCGGTACATGTGAACTGCTTTACTTGCCCACTCTTCAGGCGTACCCTTTAGAGAAGCATCTTCGAGAACGTATCCTCTTGCGTATCCATCCTCATCTCTAGCCAGTCCCACAACAACAATTCCGTTCTCATCCGAACCTTCGTTGGAGGAGGCGGCAGGATCGACAGCAACCAGTACCCGTTCCAAGTCTTTTGGCGCTTCCTTAAGTCGATTATCGTCGATAGAGGATCTATGCCAGAGGGCACCAGGGATGTCCCCAAGGATTTCACCTTCCAGTTCTTGTCGGCCAAGGCGTGTACCTCCGTATCTGTCGTAGAGCTGCTTGATTGTGTTAGCAGCTAGGTTAGCGCTGTTGTCTAAAGTTGATCCACGAGTAATAAAAGTGTCAGGGTCACTGACTAACTTCTTAATCAAAGGAAGAGGACGAGGAGTAGTTGTAACGAGGGCTTGCGGGTGGGTACCAAGGCGGAGACCAAACTGGAACTGGTCCCAGGTCTCTTGCATGTAACGGTACTTTGCAAGTTCGTCTAGCCACCCAGCGTGATGCTGAGGTCCACGAAGCTGATCAGGTTCGGTTGCGTTGTACACCCAAGCTTGAACGCCGTTAGGCCAAGTTAATCGTCGGTTAGTTGGGCTCCACTCCGGTCGAAACTCCTTCGGATGACAAGCAAGAATGCCACTGTCACCTAGGACCATAACATCACGAGCGTCAG
>Ga0247722_10001528_pt1 | contig 12672 bp, 9 predicted proteins | sample MSEWelMarce3H_FC_FD_189094 | JGI IMG/M metagenome (GOLD analysis project Ga0247722, IMG submission 189094) | Subsurface sediment microbial communities from gas well in West Virginia, United States - MSEEL Well Study Marcellus 3H_FC | ecosystem: Environmental > Terrestrial > Deep subsurface >... | reverse complement strand
GACTTCTGGCGATACAAACACCGAGGCAAATGACGTGTGGCGACGGTTGCCAGAGTCAAATGGGCTTTTACGCACTAAGCGATGGACGCCAGTTTCGGTGCGTAACCAGCCGTAGGCATATTCACCGGTAAATTTGATAGTACAGCCTTTGATGCCGGCCACATCGCCGTCGGTGACTTCGTAGAGTTCAGGCTTAAAGCCTTTGGCATCGCCCCAGCGCAGGTACATCCGCATTAACATGCTGGCCCAGTCTTGCGCTTCAGTCCCGCCAGATCCGGATTGAATATCCAGGTAGCAATCGCTTGGGTCACTTTGACCAGAAAACATCCGGCGGAATTCTAATTTCGCCAGCTGCGCTTCTAAATCTGCCAGTTCAGTTTGGGCTTCTACAAAAGTGTCTTCGTCTTCAGCTTCCACCGCCAGCTCAACCAGACCAGCCACATCTTCCAGGCCTTGATCCAGTTTATCGATGGTATTGACGATTTGCTCCAGTGCCGAACGTTCCTTCCCTAAAGCCTGCGCTTTTTCTGGATTGTTCCATACATTGGAGTCTTCGAGTTCGCGGGAGACTTCTTCTAACTTTTCTTTTTTTGCATCGTAGTCAAAGATACCCCCGAAGCACGTTCGTGCGTTCAGATAAGTCTTTGATACTGTTATAAACTGGGTTGACTTCAAACATGATTTTGCCAGGCACCTGAAAAAATAGGCGCCGATTGTAGCAAAAATTTAGCCGCAGGTGCAGCCTTTTACAGCGTTCCGGACGGCTGGCTTTTAATCCGTTGTCGCAGTGATTGGGTCGTTAGAGCAGCGATTTTTAAGCTGATCGGTGCTCTAGGCCGGCCACAAATGCCGCACCAATAGTTGCAGGTTCTGTTGATCACGAAATTCGTTGATATCCAACTGATATGCCAGCTCGACCTGCTGCACTTGCGGATTCGGCCAACTTTTCACATCGGCATTAAACCAAATGGCATCAAACAGTTTCCCGTCGCTGCCTTGCAGCATCATTTTCAGGTGTTTGTCGGCCAACAACCGTTGCTGCACCAGTTTGAACCGGCCATGAAACACGGGCTCGGGAAATGCTTGCCCCCAAGGGCCGGCTTGTTGCAGTAATTGCGCCAGAGTCATATCAAGCTCTTGCGGCTGTAATTCACCATCGCTGTAGACCAATGCCGTCAAATGTTCCGGCTGAATAAAACGCTGAGCCTGGACCGCCAATGCCTGAGTAAAGGTGTCAAATTGCGCTTCAGCAATGGTCAGACCCGCCGCCATCGCATGGCCGCCGAACTTTTTAATCAGGCCAGGATGGGCAGTCGATACCGCCTCTAACAAATCCCGCATGTGGACGCCGGCCACTGAACGGGCCGATCCTTTTAACTCACCGGAATCGCCCCGAGCAAATGCAATGACTGGTCGATGCCAGGCTTCTTTGACACGACCGGCCAAAATACCAATCACGCCCTGATGCCAATCACTCTGGTACAAGCACAAACACGAAGGCAAATCAGCGCTTTGTAACGACAAACGGCTCAGCGCCGCCATTGCTTCAGTTTGCATGCCCTGCTCAATCTCGCGTCGCTCCAGATTAAGACTATCCAACTCAGCAGCAAGCCGACGGGCGTTATTGATATCTGGCGACAACAAACATGCGATGCCAATCGACATGTCATCCAACCGCCCAGCGGCGTTTAAGCGCGGCGCTAAGGCAAAGCCAAAATCCTGCGCGGTCAACTTCACAGCTTTGCGATTCGCCACATCAATTAATGCTTGGATCCCCGGCCGCACTTTGCCGCTGCGAATACGCTGCAGGCCTTGATGCACCAAAATACGATTGTTCCGATCCAGCGGTACCACGTCGGCGACAGTGCCAAGGGCAACCAAATCCAACAGTTCCGCCAGATTCGGTTCCGGCTGTGCAGCAAACGCGCCTTGCTCACGCAACGCTGCACGCACGGCCAGTAATAAATAAAATGCCACCCCAACTCCAGCCAGCGCTTTACTGGGGAATTCGCAGCCAGGCTGATTGGGATTCACAATGGCATCGGCGTCCGGTAATTCAGCACCGGCCAGATGGTGGTCAGTCACCAGCACCCGCACGCCGGCAGCTTTAGCACGCGCGACGCCCTCAATGGCGGAAATGCCATTGTCGACGGTGACGATCAGCTCTGCGCCGTGGCGCAAAGCCAAATCAGCCATTTCAATGGACAGGCCATAGCCATACTCAAAGCGATTCGGCACCAGAAAATCAACGTTGGCAAAGCCCAATGCGCGTAAACCAGCCAGCAAGGTTGCGGTACTGGTTGCACCATCCGCATCAAAATCGCCGACAATCACAATACGCTGCGCTCTGAGACGGGCTTCGAGTAACAAAGCGACAGCCTGTGGCATGCCTTTAAGTAACTGATACGGCAACAAGTGCTGAGCTCCGCGCTCTAACGCGTTGACATCCGCAATGCCGCGATGGGCGTATAAGCGCTGCAATACCGGATGCACCGGTAAAGAAAACGCGGCCGGTGTAAGTACCGGCCGTTGTTGTAAAGTTTTTTGGAAGGTCATTGGACTTATCGTTTTGCCAATTGGCTCAGCGTCGCAGCCAATGCCGCTGCAGGTTGATAACCAGGGATCAGCGTGCCATCAGGCAGCACCAGTGCCGGGGTGCCCGTCACGCCAAAGCTTTGGCCTAATTGATACTGCGCCGCGACACTGTTGTCACATTTTGCCACCGACACTGCACTGCCGCTTTTGGCTTTACTCATGGCGCCCGGTTTATCTTTTGAGCACCAAATCGATTCAAGCGTGTTAAAGGTTTCACTGTTTTCGCCCCCGCGTGGGTACGCCAAATAATGGATCGTGATGCCTGCATCCAAATAATCCTGGATCTCACTATGCAGCTTACGGCAATAACCACAATCGGTATCAGTAAATACCGTCACGACAAATTTCTCATTTTTTGCTTTAAATTCAATGGCATTTGGCGTCATTTTGTTCACACCGGCCAAACGCATTGGTTTCATGAGTTGTTCGTTGACGTGGACTTTATTTTTTAAATCAAAGACGTCGCCCTGGATCAGATATTGACCGTCGGCTGTGGCGAAAAACAACCCGCGATCAGTAAACACCTGCAAAAGCCCTGGTAACGGCGCGTTGGCCACCGAGGTTGGTTTTAAACCAATTTCGGCCATGCGTTGTTGCAGTAACGGCTCTGCCGTTAGCAGCGCTGGCGCTGTGGTTGTGGTCGCAGCAATCGATGCCGCCGGTACAGCTAGTAATAACGCGGCGATAATTGTTTTCATAGAAGATTCCTTGCTCACCCTAACCTCGCGGATGATGTGTCTGATGTAACTGTTTCAGCCGAAGCTGTGCAACGTGCGTGTATATCTGCGTAGTCGATAAATCACTGTGGCCCAGTAACAACTGCACCACCCTTAAATCAGCACCATGATTTAACAAGTGCGTGGCAAAAGCGTGACGTAAAGTATGTGGCGATAACTCAGCCTGAATGCCTGCCACTTTCGCATAAAACTTAATACGGTGCCAGAACGTCTGTCGCGTCATTTGGACACCCCGTAGACTTGGAAACAGCACATCGGATGGTTCTGTTAATAATAACGGACGGCCATGCAGCAGATATCGATCCAGCCATTGCGCAGCTTCTTCACCAAACGGCACCAACCGTTCCTTCGATCCCTTGCCAAAAACACGCAACACATGTTGCCGTGGATTGACTTGATGCAGGGTCAAACTCACCAACTCACTGACACGCAACCCTGATGCGTATAACAGCTCTAACATGACTCTGTCGCGCAGCTGGATCACTTCAGTTAAATCGGGGGCAGCCAGTAACGCCTCAACGTCCTGTTCTGACAATGATTTTGGCAGGGGCTGCCCTAACTTCGGATTAATCACCCCGGCCAACGGATTTTGCTTGATGTCGCCGCGCTGATGCAGCGTCTGAAAAAACCGCCGCAAGCTACTGAGCGCTCGCGACGTGCTACGCGCGGCAAAGCCTTGATCAAATCGGCTCGCCAAATAATGTTCCAACAACGCAGGATCTCCCTGTGGGAACACCAAGCCTTGTTGTTCGGTAAAACAAGCAAACTGGCGCAGATCAGTGCCGTAAGCCGACAAGGTATGCTTGCTGACACCGTCTTGCAGCCATAGCAAATCCAGAAATTGATTGATCACCGCCTGACTATGCTCACTGGGCAACCGGGCTTTGTGTCGACCATCACTCATAAAACATGCTCCTGTTGCTGGCTTGGGTCTGGCTGCGGCCTCTGCTACAATCGCGACTTTGCCATAGCCGCCACGGTTGATTTTGGTGTGCAGTCATAATGCCTCCCCAAGTTGCTTCAGGGTTTGATTGATGAATATTGCCATTTTTTATGGGTCTACCACCTGCTACACCGAAATGACCGCCGAAAAATTAAAGGTCTTGCTGGAATCGGACCCTGCGCTGCCGCCGCACAGCAGTGTATCACTGCACAACATCAAACAGCAGCCGCTGCAAACCATGCAACAGTTTGATGTGCTGATCCTTGGCATTTCCACCTGGGATTTTGGCGAACTGCAAGAAGACTGGGAAGCACACTGGGATGAAATTGCCAGCGTCGATCTGCAGGGCAAAATTGTGGCGATCTTCGGCATGGGAGACCAAATCGGCTACACCGAGTGGTTTGTCGATGCGATGGGCATGCTAAACGATGCCATCGCAGAGCAACACTGCCAGCGGATCGGCTATTGGTCGACTGACGGTTATCAATTTGACAAGTCCAAAGCGACAACCGCCGATGGCGAGTGGTTTGTTGGGTTGGCGTTAGATGAAGAAAACCAATATGACCAGACCGACGAGCGCTTAATTCGTTGGAGTCAGCAACTGCTTGGCGAAATTACCGAGTTGAGTTAAGTATTAAGCTCAAAGGCGCATTTTTAAACGATTTGAATGGGTATTCACGCTAACTGTATGATTTCAGTTGAACCTGTTTGATTAAATAAAAAACAAAAAAGCTAAATTAGTTGTTGCATACTCAGATTTGTGTGCATAGAATCACCACATCGAAAGGCAAGACAGTTGAAAAACTGCTCGCGCAAAGCTTCGGGTCTAAGGGTATGAAATACCTACGATAGCCGGGCTACCATCCCACAAACTCAGGGATGAAGATAATTAAGATCCAGTGTGATCTTAAGTCTATGCAGTACTTCTGCTTGCCTTTCATCGATTCCATAATTTCAACTTTGCCTGTTGGCACCGGAGTTAACGATGAATTTCAAGACACTGACTTTAATTGCAACTGTTGTAACCCCACTGTTCGTTATTGCACCAGCCAGTGCCAATGATCAAATCGCCCAATCTCTGTGTTCTTATGTTGCCGCCAATGACAAAAACAGCATCCGTAAAACACTGTCAGACAGCAAAATCCGTATCAAAAACGTCTACGAAGGTATTCAATGCGATGGTCTGCCAATGATCCGCTTTGCCATCAAGCACAATGCGGGCGACGCTGCTGAATTTATCGTTAAACAGTTACCAGGCAGCCAAGTTGCAAAATCTGGCGATGTCGAATGGGCACAAAGCAACGGTTTTGCTGCATCACCAATTCTTGAAACGATCAAAGCCCGCAGCGCCAGCTAATAGTCAAATCTCAACCGATTTAGCGCACGACGTCAGCCCACGGCATTGAGCTGTGGGCTGATTTCTTCATTAAACCAGCGCAATATTTCAGGTTCCGCCCGCTTTAACACCACAGTGTCACAGCCATTAAATGCCGCGTAAGCTTGCAGTGCTGTGGCAAACTGCTGGCTAAATTGCCGTTCGACCAACCATTCATTCGCAATCTGCAAATGTTGAAGATCCAGCTGTCGCAATGGGCGTTGTGCTTTAACATCCATCAAGCCTGCGGCAACGTGACCGAAAAATACCGGCAGACTGTAATACCCAAACTTTCGTTTTGCTGCCGGCACATACACTTCAATCTGATAATCTAAGCCAAACCAATGCTGCAACCGTTGCCGCTGAATGAGTAAATTATCAAACGGGTTTAAAAACAGCACCGGCTGAGGGGCGCTCGGCACGTCATCCGACGCCAGTGTGGCAAAATAACACTGCCCCGCAAACGAAAAGCTTTGCAACAGACCGCCAGCAACGAACTCTTTTAACAGCCGTGTCACCGCTGCTTTCATCCCCGGCCGCAAATAACAAATTTGTGCCGCAGTGCCGGCAACCTGTGCCTGCAAAAAGCGCTCAATCAAATGTTGTGCATATTCCTGCTCAGTCGGCACCCGGCAATCGATGCCTGCTGGCAGCACCCGCTCGGTAAGGTCAAACACTTTTTGAAACCGCTCGCGCCGAACCACCATCAATTCGCCTTGCATAAACAATTGTTCTAATGCTTTTTTCGCTGGTTGCCAGTCCCACCACAGACCATTTGCTTGTGTAGTTTTGGCAAAATCTGCCGCTTTGAGTGGCCCCTCCGCCCGAATGCGGGCACGCACTTCGCGCATGTGCTGATCATCCGGCGCAAACCAATGTTTGTGGCCGAACTGAGTTTTGCGATAGAGGCTGAAGCGAAAATCAGCCATCGGCAAATATGCCGCCGCATGCGACCAATACTCAAAGATTTGTTTTTGTTCAAGCAGTTCGTCTAGCCACTGCGGCTGATAGTTTTTGACCCGATTAAACAACACATGATGATGCGCCCGCTCCACCACATTAATTGAATCGATCTGAACATAACCTAATTGTGTGATGGCCTCTAACACACCTGCCCGCCCGACTAACGGCAGTAACAACTGCTGTCGCCCCAGTATCCGCTGCTGCAGTTGCTGCGATGGGATTTTTGTTTCCTGCATGTCGAATGATCCTTAAAATTTTAAATAAAAATCCGTTAACAACTGGCGATAAGCCTGACTGTACTCACCTGAGCTATCACGGACCAATAAATCAGGCAGATACTGCGTGGTCACGGGAGTGCGCACCAATTCGACTAGGCTGCGGGCTGCGGGCTTGTCAGGTTGCGCTTGCAACTGCTGCATGCGGTTTAAAAACCAGCCCTGCTGCGTTGCCAGTGACAAAAACTGGCGTGCTTCCGGCACCGGCAAAATCACACTAAACCGGCCGTGCGCCGCCAATAACTGCGCTGCCGCTTGCAATAGATCGGCAAAAGGCAAGCTGTCATTGTGCCGCGCCAGTTGTTTTTGGCGATCTGGATTGGCTAAGGCGGCAGTGAAATATGGTGGATTTGACACGATCTGCTGATAGCGACGCTGTGCTAAGTGGTCAGCGCTGCCCGGATAGGTTAAAATATCCCGTTCAATCACTCGGATCCGGCTGGACCAAGGACTCGCCAGTGCATTTTGCTTGGCTGTCGCCGCGGCGGCACTGTCCAGCTCCACCGCATCGATGCATTGGGTCGGACCGGTGCGCTGTGCCAGCATCAGCGTTAAAATGCCGCTGCCACAGCCTATATCCAAACAATCACCGGCCGGTGGCGCTGAAGACCAAGCGCCCAACACCAGTGAATCTGTGCCAACTTTCATAGCACAGTACTGATGTGACACAAAAAATTGTTTACAACGAAAGCCTGCAGTCATAGCGCCCCGCGCGCAAAAAACTGCAGTGTAACGGATGCCTCAGCTGTCAGTACAGCGTCGCTCCGCCCAAGTTAACCCAGAAGGTATTTGACTGTGACTGACCTGACGAGCCCGGATGAGATCCTCCGTTTCGCCGATTTTGACCTGGACCCTGCGCTGGCCCGCGCTTTATCTGACGCTGGCTTTGTAAAACCAACCACCATTCAGCAGGAAGCAATCCCAGTCGGTCTCGAAGGCCGTGACATTCTGGCAAGCGCACCGACCGGTACCGGTAAAACTCTGGCGTTTTTATTGCCAGCATTACAATACCTGATTGATTTTCCGCGTCGCGAACCAGGTTTCGCCCGCGCGCTCATCATGACGCCAACTCGCGAACTGGCCTTTCAGATTTTTGAGCAACTGCAAATCCTGACCAAACACAGTACGCTCAATTGCGGCGTGATCACCGGCGGCATCAACTACGGTAGCCACAAAGATACGCTAGAGAAAAACAACGATATTCTCGTCGCGACGCCTGGCCGGCTTATCGAATACATGAATGAAGAAAGCTTTCAGGCGGATGAAGTTGAAGTGCTGATCCTGGACGAAGCCGACCGCATGCTGGATATGGGCTTTGTCGCCGAGATGGATCGCATCATCAGCGATGCCAAACGCCGCCGCCAGACGATGTTGTTCTCAGCAACTCTCGAAGGCGTGGCTATCGAGCGCTTTGCCAAACGGGCACTGAAAGAACCAATCACGGTCGAGGCAGATTCGCCGCGCCGCGAGAAAGCCAAGATCCAACAGTGGATCCACTTGGCCGATGATGCCGACCATAAGCTGGCTCTGCTCACGCATTTGTTACAACAGCCGGACATGACCAAAGTCATTGTGTTTATCAAGACACGTGAGCGTCTGGCTAGTCTGGCCGGGCAGCTCGAATCTGCAGGATTAAAAACCTGTTGGCTGCAAGGTGAAATGCCGCAAGATAAACGCATGCTGGCCGTATCGCGCTTTAGCAAAGGTTTAGTGCGTATTTTGCTGGCAACTGATGTTGCAGCGCGCGGTCTGGATATCGACGATATCAGCCATGTGATCAACTTTGATATGCCACGCACCGCGGATGTCTATGTCCACCGGATCGGTCGCACTGGCCGTGCTGGCAAAAAAGGCATCGCCATTTCACTGGTCGAAGCCCACGACATCGATATGGTAGGAAAGGTCGAACGTTACACAGAAACGGCGCTGAAACGCCGGGTGATTGAAAGCTTACGGCCGAAGCATAAAGAAGCTAAACCTTCGACCAAAACCAAAAAACCAAAGTCAGTGGCCAAGAAAAAAGCACTGAAAAAAGCGGCAAAGGCCAAATAGGCGAAATACCGCTGTCGACGTCATTTCCACACAACGCGCCTCGCCTGGCGCTTCAAGTAAAAAGCCGCGGATCCGCGGCTTTTTGCTGCTCAAAACATCAAACGTGTACTACAACATCCACGCGTAACTGAACTTGAGGAACACAGAGCGGTCATCGCGTGTCAGCTGCTGGATCTCATCGTCACTGTAGGCATGGTCGCTATAACCGGCGAAAAACAGCGTTTGTGGATTGAGTTTATAGCTATACAACAGTTGCATGCCAAGGTCCCGCTCGTTTTCCGTCACCTGGCCCCGATTATTCAACGGATTTTGCGTGATATCGGCATAAATCAGTGCAAGCCGGACAAAACTGCGCACCGAAAATTGATAGCTCAGACGTAAATCGGTCAGGTTGGCCGTAAACACTTCGGCGTGGTCAGCATCGAGCGTGCGATAAGTATGCCGCAAGGCAACTTGAGCATGGATATTGGCATTCCAGCGGATCTCTGGCGCGATTTCCAAACCTTCGCCCAAACGGTTATTACGAAAATCTAACTTATCACCGAACTCAGATTCCACTTCCAAATACACACCAGACCAAGGTTGCAATGACGCAAATGTGCCTATCGTTTGCTCAGTAAATAACTGCGTATTGGCATCAACCACCAAGCGTTCACCATCAATCCGACTGCCGACGCGATCGCGTTGAGTTAACATCATCGACACTTCAGACTGCAAAGGACCATGGACTATCAGCTCAGCTTCGGCTTCTTTTTCGAGTAATTCCCCAGCCTGACTGTGGCTGATATCCCAATCACCACGGAATTCGATGTTGTTCCACCAAGCTGCGTCAGAGAACCACTGGTATGAGGCACCATGCACCATTTTGTTCCAATCGGTTTGTGGCATATAGCCCATATCAGCGCGGAACTCATCGCTGTAACCCAGATAGCGGCTGTACCACGCAAAGCTGCGGCTTTCATGTTCATACGCTAAATACTGACCAACACCCGACAGATCATCCGCCAGCCGCAGTTTCGCTTCCCCGCTCAGCTTTGCCGCCAGTTGTTGCGGATAAGCACTATCGCTGTGCAGCAACTGCGCGATGACTTTGTCTTGCGCTGTGGCTTGATACTTAACGTCCACACCGTGTACGTAGTTATGATAATCATCGCTACTGCGCAGGGTACTGATCCAACCGACCGACAGTTTTGCGTCCAGATCGTAACGATAGCGCAGCACTGCGTTGTCACTTTTTGTATCCATTGTTCCCAGCCCAGAACTGATATTGCCAGGAATAATAAATGTGGTGTCCTTGTCATTCGCGGCAAAAATAGCAAACGATTGCTGATCAACCCGGCCAGTCAGTTTCAGGCCTGCGTCAGGCGAAGACACGTTGCGCGTGTAAACTAAATCCAGCGGCGTACTAAAATAATCCGCGTTATCTAAGAAAAATGGTCGTTTTTCGTCGAAGAACAACGCAAATGTATCATTAACCGACACCTGCGCTTCGTCGGCTTCAATCTGCGAGAAATCTGGGTTTAACGTGGCGTTAAAACTAATGTCCGGAGTAATGCCCCACTTCAAATCAAGGCTCGGTTCTATGTTGCTTTCACTTTTCCAAGCAGTCTTGGCTTGTGGTGTCACGTCACGTTGCTGCTCGACACCCATCACCAAGGCAGGAACTAAGGTGAAATGATTGCCTTGGCGCGCGCCACTAAAACCTTCTACGGTTTGCATTTGGCAAATCCAACATGGATTTTCGCGTTCAATTTTATTACTCGACAAGCGATGACGCACATCACGCGGATAAAAGCGCAGTAATTCCAACTTCCAGCGCTGCAGATCCAGTCGATCATTAAAATTCAGTAAGCGCAGTGGAATTGCGACTTCAATCTGATAACCCGTCGCAGTGATTTTACCGGCGCTTTGCCAAATACCATCCCAAGCGGCACTTTCCATCTTGGTAATTTCGTTTTCGATAGCATCGCCCTGCACGCCCAAGGCATTCACAAAAAACTGATAAGCCAATTTACTGTCGTGGTAAGTGTCTATTTTGATACCAACACTGTCGTCGTCCCACATTTTATCGCGGTCACGATAAAAGGCGCGGATCTGGCTTGGATCAGGATCTTCGGCAACAAAACTAATGTAAAAATACTCGCCATCTTCCATCACCCGCGCCATCGTCTTGACCGGCGCCGGCGTGTTTTCACCAGGCTCGGTTTCATAAACGATTGGCATTTCACGGGCTTGTTGCCACTGTGGTTCATTCAGATCAGCATCAACAGTGATGGCCGGTTGCACCCGCGGGATCGATAACGGCTCTGCCGCAGACAGCAGTGACGGGCAGGTCAATACCAGCATCAGTGAAACTAACAAGGAAGGTTTTAATACGGGCATCAGTAATCCATTAACGAGTTATACTGCCGCGCTCCGGTCAGAGCGGCGAAAAAAAAGCCAGTATAAGGGCGCGATTTGCGCTGTACAGAAGCATGCGGCAAACACAAGGCAAAGCGCGGTTACCGGCCTTGCCTGTGGTTAATTCACGAGTAGCTCGCTTAACGTTCCCAGTATGCCTCTTCCAGACTGTCTTCTTTTTCTGGCAAGCCCCGTGACAAGCGTGGTGCACTTTGATTCAAAATGGCATAGCTAACACGGTTGGCGTATTTGCAAATCTGGGCAAATGACGAGTAAGACAAATAATTTTGTTCGTGTTTACTCGACAATGGCAGCGCATTGCGATGGAAATGATTGGCGGCAATGTCATGTAAAATGGCGGCTAATGCGCCATCACCAGCGCCATTGGTATTCTTGATCCGCTCCGGTCCACCCAGATACGGATCGATATGTGAATACACTTTCATCGGCTCGCTGCAGTGTTTTTTCTGCATCGGCCGACTGAATTCAAACGCATTGTAATCGGGTAAACCGCCCGATTTAATCGGATTAGTGGTGTCGCGACGCGCGGATGCATCAGTGTAACCACATAAATACAAGCCTTCCGGCCCTGCGGTTACCAGCACCATATCGGTCAGTTCTAACGCTGCTTCGGCTGCTAACAACGGATCGGTAATACCGGTTAACGCTGCCGCTTCCAATTCATTCATCGCCAGCATATCGACATAATCCCGCACGGTATCGCGGATCAACTCCCGATGTTCTTCCACCAGATGCTTGGTACCCAAACTCATCACCACGGGCACGCCGTGACGTTTTGCCAGTTCTAACGTGCGAAACATTGCTTGCTGGATTGGTTGGCCGCTGGCTCGCAGTGGATAGGCACTTAACACCAACGCCGCTGCTTTGGCGATAATGTCTTCCGGAATAGCATCCGCACTCAATTCGTCCATCGCACCGGGATCAATCACAAAAGTCCGTTCGCCATCGGGCGTGATCATGGTAATACCGCGGCCTATATCACCGTGCACACCGTGCAAATGGTTCATATCCACTTTGCTGCTGGTATGACATAAATAATGATAGGCTGGCGAGCCAAGGCCAATATTGGCCGACATCACACCCAATAATACTGATTTATCGTCAGCTAATACCGAATAGTTATGAATGGTGTTGCCGATAGTACCACCGGCAAAATGATCAGAAATGGCAGCGCTTTGGACGAGCTCTTGATAGATCTGATCAGCTTTACCGTGCGCAACTAAATTGGATAAACCTTTGCCAATACCATATTTTTGTAAGAATTCATCGCTAACATTCGCTAAGACATCAACGATGGTCTGATCTAATCCC
>Ga0247722_10001526_pt1 | contig 12678 bp, 5 predicted proteins | sample MSEWelMarce3H_FC_FD_189094 | JGI IMG/M metagenome (GOLD analysis project Ga0247722, IMG submission 189094) | Subsurface sediment microbial communities from gas well in West Virginia, United States - MSEEL Well Study Marcellus 3H_FC | ecosystem: Environmental > Terrestrial > Deep subsurface >... | reverse complement strand
ACGGAAAACTTATGATGTGGTTTTTCCTTGTATCTGATGCATTAACCTTTGGTGGATTGTTGATTTCTTACGGTTTTACTCGTCACGATAGTCAAGTATCTTGGCCAATTGGTGAGGAAACATTTAATTCATTACCATTTTTAGGACATGGTTATCCTCTGCTTTATGTTGCATTGATGACTTTTATCCTAATTGTATCTTCAGTTACAATGGTGTTAGCAGTTGAGGCTGGTCACAGAATGGATAAGAAAGGAGTTGTGAAATGGATGCTCGCTACAATTATTGGTGGTCTTTTCTTTGTTGGTTCTCAAGCTTGGGAATGGTACCATTTTATTCACGGTTCTGAATTTGGAAAAGTTGAATTAGTTGATGGTTCAAAAGCTGTTGTTCATGGACATTTTGGTGAATTGAAAAATTTTACAGTTCTTGAAGCTGGTAAACACCATAAAAAAGGTGAAGTTATTACAGATGATTTATTGCACCAATTTCACCATGCAATCGAAAATGGTCATTTAGAAGCTGGTAAAATCACTTTACACGATGGTTCTGTTGCGAAAGTTAACAGAGCGAAAGATGAGCACATGGTTTTGGTGATTAAAGAACCTGGAAAACAATTTTCTAAAGTTGGAGCTAAGATAGAAGGTGCTCAAGCAAGTAAGTTATATGAAGAAACAATCAATAGTGGTACACCAAATAGAGTTATTTATGGTGCTAATTTATCTGTGAATGAATACGGACCTTCTCAATATGCTCAGTTCTTTTTCTTTATTACAGGTTTTCATGGTTTCCACGTGTTCTCTGGTGTAGTAATTAACTTTATTATCTTTTTAGGAGTATTAAGAGGGATCTATCACAAAAGAGGCCATTATGAAATGGTTGAGAAAACAGGTTTATACTGGCACTTTGTCGATTTAGTTTGGGTGTTTGTTTTCACATTCTTCTATTTAGTTTAATTTAGAAATATATTTTTAGTATGGAAAGAGATGATATATACGAGTATTCATTAGATACTCACCACGACGAAGCAACAGGGGTTCAAATAAGAAAGAAAATCTGGTTTGTAACGGCACTTTTAACGATAATTACAGTAGTTGAAGTTTTCTTAGGTGCATTTATCAAACAGGGAACAACCATTTGGCCTCTAGTAAAATGGTCATTCATTGTAATGACTTTAGTAAAAGCAGGCTATATTGTATTAGTATTCATGCATTTAGGTGATGAAAAAAAAGCACTGAAATATGTTATTTTGTTACCTTACATTGTTTTTATTATTTATCTAATATTTATAGCATTAACTGAAGGTGTAGCTGTTGACTCAGCATTAAAATCTTACGGTTTTTAAAAAGTCGATATGACCAAAATAAACGGTACTGCCGGACGATTAAAAGGAATAGTTGTTTTATTGCTTTTATTCGGTCCGGCTTCTTTTTTGATATTTATTTCTTCTCGCGGTTGTGAGCACAAGTTCGTTGAATTAGACGATATGGGCAAAGTTCCCAACTACAATTTTGTTAATGGAGACGGAGTTAAAATGAATCAAATTTCTTTTAAAGATAAAGTTGTTTTATTTACAACTCTTCAGGTTACTTGTCCTAATAAATGTGCTGTTTCTTTCTGGCATTTGGACCAGTTGATTTATCAACATTTGAGAAAAAACAAAAAAAAATTAGGCCACGTAAAACTAGTTTCTTTTGTAACTGACGGAAATGGAAATCCATATTCGAATCTAAATGAAATAGAATACATGCTGAAAGATCAGGTAGAAAAATATGATTCTTCCGTTTGGATTTTGGCAAATGGTGACGCAAGGTCTTTGTACAATATTTCTCGAAATGGAGAAAATTTATTGATGAAAGGAAAGCAATATTTTGGAGGAGAGGCTTTTCAAGAGTTGATGTTACTAGTTGATAAAAGAAATCATCTCAGAATGGTTTTAAAAGGCAATTCAGAAGGAATGATTCGAAAAATGAAAGAGCATATTGCTTTATTAGATAAACAATACGATAAAGAGGCTTTAAAAAATAAGTGATGAAGTTACTAAGTATCTTTTTTTTTATTTTTTTATTTTTTTATTCTTGCACTAATAACCCTAAGTTACAGGTTTTGCCATTTATAGGCAATTATGATGTCATGTATGATACTGTTGATGGAGTAGAGGTGGCAGATACTGTTTATCCTAAAATCCCTTTTTTTACTTATTTGAACCAAGATTCTTTAAAAGTAACTTCAAAAAGTATGAGAGGTAAGGTTTGGATCGCTGATTTCTTTTTTACTTCTTGTCCTACAATTTGTCCGAAGATGACCAATCAAATGAAACGATTAGCTTTAAAAACAAAAGATATTTCTACTGATATACAGTTTATTTCGTTTTCAATTAATCCAAAATACGACCAACCCCACCGTTTAAAAAAATACTTAAAATTATATGGTATTACTGCATCAAATTGGGTTTTTTTAACTGGAAACGAAGCAAAGACACATGCATTAGGTGTTGATTATTTTCAAGTGTTTGCAAATAAAGACATTGCTTCTGAAGGTGGGTATGCTCATTCACCTGCATTTGTTTTAGTAGATAAAAATGGATACGTTCGCGGAGTTTATGTTGGTACAGAAACAAATCAAGTTGACCTATTAGAAAAAGATTTAAGAAAATTATTAAAATATGAATACAATGTCGAACACGCCGAAAAAAACTGAAAATTTTAAACGCTTTATAATTGGTGCTTCAATTGCTATACCCTTAGTGGTTGCGGTTTTATTTAAAGTTAAAATTGAAGGTGTTGATTTATCTATTCTACCTCCAGTTTATGCTTCTATCAATGGTGTAACAGCTCTTTTGTTAGTATTAGCCTTAGTGGCAATTAAAAAGGGTAAAATTAAACTTCATGAAGGCATCATTAAAGTTTGTTTGGTATTGTCTCTTTTATTTCTTGCATGTTATGTTGCGTATCATATGACGAGTGATCCAACAGCTTATGGTGGTTCGTACAAAGGCATATATTATTTCATTTTAATTTCTCATATTATTTTAAGTATTGCTGTAGTTCCATTGGTATTATTTACGTATTTATTTGCTTGGCAGGGTGATTTCGTGAAACACAAAAAATACACAAAAGTTGCATGGCCATTATGGTTTTACGTTGCAGTTACAGGTGTGATTGTATATTGGATGATTGCTCCTTTCTACAAATAAATATTATTCTATAACCTTATATTCATAATACGATTATAAATTATCATTCCATATAATAAAAGTAAGGTACAGGATAACCTTTCCAATTCTTTTACTTTTTTAACCTGAGTTTGATTATTAATAATATGTTATTCAGTTAGTTAATTCTAAATGTCTCTATGCTTCTTAAGAAAAAATTAAAGATTAAAAATCAGTACTATTAATCAATTTCAGTATAAAATTACAAGTCACTCTCCTGAATGCTTCTTTAAAGGTAGAAGTCTAATCAACTTTATATAAGTCAAATAATCATCGAACTCAGGTTTTTACTTTCATTCTAGAATAATTTTTGTTTAATTAATAACGTTTTCACTAACAGGTATAATTTAGCGAATACGTTTTATGTAAAGTTGATAATTATTACAATTGCTTGATTCTTTTATAATCGTCTGATTAGATATTTGTTAATCTAGTTTAGTTTACTAAATTTGTTTATTTTTCAATTTTGATTTATGAAGAATATTTATTTAAAAGCCATATTTTTTACTTGTTTATTCGTTAATTCTACCAATCTATTTTCACAGAAAATCAATTCCTCCTCTATTTACACAGATGGGTATGTGACTACAATGGCGGATGATAGTAACAATGTTTATGTAGGTGGAAGATTTTCATCCGTTGGGCATAAAGCTAGAAGTATTTCATTATTAGACACTTTAGGTTTGAAGGAGTTTAATTTCCCTTCTTTAACGAGTGGATTTGCATATGCAATTGTGCCTGATATGAACGGAGGATGGTATTTGGGAGGAAAATTTGAAATGGAAGGGGTGAAAAATTTGGTTCATATTTTAAGCAATCATCAAGTAGATCAAAATTTCACACCAACACCGATTGGTGCTATTTCAAGCTTAGTGTTGGACGGTAATCGCTTACTAATTGGAGGTAGTTTTACTCAAATTTGTAATGTTGAACGTTCATTTTTAGCAGCAGTAGATGCAATGACCGGTAATTTATTGGATTGGAATCCACAACCAAATGGGTCGATTAGTACAATGCTAAAGAGTGGGAATAAATTGTATTTATCAGGTACTTTTACACAAATTGGTAATGGTTTAAGTAAATATTTTGGAACGCTTGATTTAGTAACAGGTAAAAATATTCCATCGATTTCCACGAATGGTTATATCCATGCAATGGATCAAGACTCGTTGAATGTATACATCGCAGGTGAATTTGCAGGTGCTCAAGGTTTCGTTACGGGTTCTTCTGCTTTGTTTTCAGATTCCTCTGATACTCCGTTAACAAATTTTCCAGTAATTACAAGTCCGGCTAATTTTGTTTCTAAATGTAAAATTAAAACCGCAATTCCTGATGGATTTGGAGGCTGGATAATAGGTGGTATGTTTGAATATAAAGGGATCAAACATGTAGTGCATATAAAGGCTAATGGTGAAGTTGACACACTGATTAATTTACGATTTAATGGATTTAATAGTCTGATTGTAAATTCATTAGTTTTAAAGGGTGCAACCTTATATATTGGAGGTTCATTTTCAAGAGTAAATGAATTTACAAGAAATAACCTGTTGGCAATAGATGTTAATACTGGGAAAATTTTGGATTGGAATCCTAATTCATCTGGTCCAATTTATTCCATGCTATTAGATAGTAATTCCATGTATGTAGGTGGGAATTTTAGTACAATGGGATATAAAACAAATCCTAATTTTGCACGCATTGATATCAATACAGGGTCATTGCTTCCTTCGCTAGCAATGTCTGCTCCTGTTAATACAATGGTCAAATCCAATGACAAACTTTATGTCGGTGGTACCTTTCATAATCAAGGATTATATACTGGATCCCTGGCTTTAATGTCTTCCAATAGTGATGTACCTAATTTCAATTTTCCGACATTAACAGGTAAGGTTAATTGTGTAGTTTCTGACAAAAATGGAGGTTGGTATGTTGGTGGAGATTTTAAAAATGCAAACATTCGAAATTTAATCCATATTTTACCAAATAATCGAATTGACACTCTTTTTAATTCAGATCCAGGAGGTGAAATCAAAACATTGTCGGTATATAAAGATGCCCTTTATGCGGGTGGAAACTTTAACTCCATTGGCGGGATTCAATCACCTTATTTTGTAAAATTAGATCTAACTACAGGGAAAGGAATACCTACTAATATTGATGTTGATGGTCCAATAAACGCAATTGCTTTTAGTGGAGATACGCTTTATGTTGGTGGAAATTTCCAAAAATTCGGGACTTGTTCGACCTCTAATTTTGCAATTATGGATATGAATAGTGGTAGCTGTTTATCTGAAATATATCTGAATGGTCAAGTAAGTTTCATGGAACAAAACAAATCACAGGTGTTCTTAGGTGGAAAGTTTTTCGGATATCAAGGGTTAAAATCAGGGTCATTAACTTCTTATCCTATTGATTCAGATAAATTTTCAGCGAATTTCCCATTCATATCAGGTTCCATTGAAAAAATAATTAGTGATCAAAATGGGGGATGGTATCTAGGAGGAAAATTTTCAGTGGACGATAAAGCGAATTTAATACATGTTTTGTCTAATAATACGATAGATCCATCCTTTACTTCCTATACAGCAGCTGACGTAATTGCTAATCATATTATTTATGATTTAGTTTTAGACAATGATAGATTGATAGTAGGTGGAAATTTCACGATGATTGCTGGACAACAACAATCTTTTTTAGCAGCAGTGAATAAGAACAGTGGTGACTTATTAAATTGGAAGCCAAACGTCAATGCGATGGTTAAATCAGTTGTTATCGATAATAATGCAATGTATGTGGGTGGTTATTTCACCCAATTTAATGGTCAAAATGTTGAATATTTTGTAAAAGCAGATAAAAACAACCTTGATATTTTACCAACTGTACGCGTAAATTCAGCAGTTACATGTTTACAACAAGACCAATCTACGATTTATGTGGGAGGTTTTTTCAAAGGGATATCTGGATATTTAACCGGTCCTCTTGCTGTAGTTTCAACACAGGAAACATTGCTTAAGAAAAAATTTCCAGAGTTAAATGGTTTAATCACTACTTCTATTCCTGATGGAAAAGGAGGGTGGTATTTGTCAGGAATTTTTAAGTATAATAATTTTTCAAATTTAATTCACATATATTCCGATTATTCGATCGATCAAAATTTTAATCCAAATCCACAATCAGGAATTATTTATTCGTTGCATCTGGATGGTGATGTTTTATATGTAGGTGGAAACTTTACGAAGATTTACAATACTTCTCGAAATAATCTCGCAGCAATTAATCTCTCAACAAATACCTTACTTAAAGATTTTAAGCCTGATGTATTTGGTATTGTGAGAACTATACAAGCTAAAGATAGTTTGCTCTTTATCGGTGGAACATTTCAACAAATTGATCAACAAAATAGAAGAGCCATAGCAGCTCTAAATAAGGTGAATGGAAAATTAGATAAGTGGAATCCTGATCCTGTTGGGGCTGTGAATACCATGAAAATTATGAATAATACTCTATATGTTGCAGGCTCATTTTCACAGATGTCGGGTATGGCTATTAGCTCTATGGCAAAATTTGACCTAGCTAATTTAGGAGTTTCTGCTTGGACATCAGGAGTAGTTGGTGAGATCGAAACGATGGATTTTGATGCAAATTCTGTCTATGTTGGTGGAATGTTTAATGAAGCAGGTAATCAAACTAGAAACTATTTGGCACAGTTTAATATGTCAGATGGAAATTTAACAGCATGGGATCCAAATCCAAGTAATTATGTGAAATCCCTTAAAGTGATAGGGGATCGATTGATTGTGGGCGGAATGTTTAATGAGATTGATGGAGTATCACAAAAATTTTTAGCGTCTTTTAATAGAGCCGATGGTAAACTCGTGAAAAATTGGGATCTTGCCCCTGGTGGATATGTGTACATGGTAAATGGGGATGGAAATGATGCATTAATTGGAGGAGGTTATACTACGTTTAAAGATTATACACGTAACTGCGCATTTTCTATGACAAAAGCTACAGGTGATGTCACCTCATGGAATCCAAGTTTAAATGGGTTTGTGAATTGTATTACCATTAGTGGATCAACTGCTTACATCGGAGGTGATTTTAATTTAGTTGGAGATTCTTCGCGTGTTAATATTGCACAAGTAAATTTAACTTCAGGCGAGGCAACAAGTTGGAAAACAAACCTAAATGGGGATGTATACGCGATAACTACGATCGACACCTTGGTGTATGTAGGTGGTAGCTTTAATCAAGTAGCTTCAAAAAATAGGTTCGGAATTGCAGCGATTAGTAGTAAAAATGGAAATATATTGTCTGATTGGAGCCCTAATCAAGGCGGGGGAGTTAAATCAATTGCTTACCTTAATAATCGTTTATTTCTTGCCGGAGAATATGCGTATTCGAATGCACATAAAAGATCATTCGTGATGGCTTTCGCAAAAAATAATTTAAAAGTTTCCACGTGGAATCCATCACCAAGTAATACGGTATATGCATTGGATGTTCATGATAATCATGCTTATATTGGTGGAGAGTTTACTTCTTTAAATGGAACTTATAGTGCTTATGTTGCAAAAGTTAATTTAATTGACGGGAATCCTATGCACTCTTCGCTGTCTGTAGATGGTGCTGTTCAAGGGATTAAACACACAGGTAATTCAGTGTATTTAGTAGGTGATTTTAAATCGATGAATAATAAGCCACTTGCAAATATCGGGTCCTTTAATATTCAAAATGAATCCGTGAATTACAATTGGCTTCCTAATCCAAATGGATTGGCTACAAATTTTATTTCTGACGATACTACCTTATTTATGACAGGTAATTTTGATTATTTGAAAACTAGTGATATCAAATATTTAGTTGCTTCATCACTTAAAAATCAAACTTTAGATTCTTGGAATCCAGAGGTTACAGGATTTGTAGATGCACTTGAGATTGATAAATCAAGTTTGTATTTTGTAGGGAGTTTCGAAACGGTTATGAATCAAAATAGAAAGGGATTTGCTGAAATTTCATTATCCAATGGTAAGTTAAGTAGTTTCGACCCAAAATTCAATTCATCCTGTACTACATTAAAGATTGCTGCTGGTAAATTATATATTGGAGGTACTTTTTCGTCTATTGGAACTTTTAATCAAAAATTTATCGCTTCGTTTGATTTAGCAAGTAAAAGTTTAATTAAGAATTGGGATCCCAAACCAAATTATTATGTTTCATCATTTAATTATGATGGTAAAAATTTAATGCTTGTTGGTGAATTTTCTTATTTCAAAACAGAATTTAGAAATCGTTTATTTTCAATTTCTAAATCCACAGGTCTAATAAATCCTTGGTCTCCAAAAGTTAGTGCGTTAATTAAAACATTAAAGGTTGGAACAAATAGTGTTTATATTGGTGGAGAATTTCAGTCGGTAAGTGATAAAGAGCGAAATTTTTTGGCTGAAATTAGATTGTCTGACGGTCAGGCAACTGATTGGAATCCATCATCTTTTAGATCTGTGAACGCGATGGAGATCGTAGGAGATAAAGTGTATGTTGCCGGTGATTTTCAGTCAATAGGTAATCAACCGCGAAATTATCTTGCAGCGATCAGTCGAAAAAATGGACAAGTTTTAAATTGGAATCCTTCAGCAGGGGATAAGGTACTCCAAATTTCACATTCAAACAACAAGTTTTTCGTGACCGGTGAATTTCAATCCATGAATAATGTATCAAGGTCAGGCTTATTTGCTTTTTCTAAACGTACTGGAAGAATCACTTCTTTTAATCCTAAAGCATTCTCTACTGTCGAAGTCATTGAACCTTCAGATAGTTCAATTTATATTGGAGGAACAATCTCCAAAGTTGGAACTATTGATGTTGGAAATGTAGCAGAGATAGATCTTAAAACATCACTTCTTACTGATTGGAGACCGGTAATTAATAACAAAGTTACTGGAATTAAAAAATGGAAAAATAAGATTTTTGTGAGTGGTAATTTTGATATTGTTGCTGGTAATTATCAACCATTTCTAGCTGCATTAGATGCAAAAACAGCAAAACTTATTGATTGGAAGCCTAATCCTAGTGATGTTGTTAATAAAATATATATTGATGATAGTACCATGTATGTTGGTGGAAATTTTCAAACTATTTCATCTCAAAATAGAAGTTACATTGCCTCTTATAATTTAACCGATTTATCGCTTACTAATTGGAAGCCATCACTTGACAACCAAGTTTCTGAGATTAAATCAACGAAATCTAACCTATATATTGGAGGTGCTTTTGGGTACATAGACGGTAATAAAAGATCGATGATTGCAGCATTTGATAAGCAACTAGGTTTGCTTAAGCCATGGAATCCTGAATTAAGAATAGATGTAAAATCAATTGAAGTTACAGATAATAAAGTGTATTGTGTATCAGGAGATAATTATTATTCGATGGATCCAATAACTGCCAAAGTAGATGAATACAGCCTTAATTTTTCGTCTTACCTAACCGCCTTGAAACGAGTTGATTCTACGATACATATTGGTGGTACATTTACAACGTTGAATACGGGTAATTCTACGACTGAGTTATACGGCGGATTTTTAACGTTATCACTTAATAATGAAAAAATAGTACCACCTAGCATTCAACTGCAATCGATCACACCTTCTGTTGTTGGTAGAGGAGGAGTTACCGGGATCACCTTGACTGGTCAAAACTTTAATCGTAATGATTTATTTATAAGATTTAATAAGACGGGACAAGCCCCTATGATTATACCGTCTAATAAATTAAAAATAATTGATGCTCAAAAAATCCTTTTTTCACTTGATTTGCCTAATAATGTTGATTTGGGGCAATGGAATGTCGAATTAGTGATACCGAATGACACCGTTGTAGCTATCAACAATGGTTTAACCATTCAAGAACTAGCCTTAGGTCAGGTGAAGTCTAGTATCGTTGGTTTTAAAAATATGCGACCAAATGTATGGCAAAATTATTCAGTGATTGTTTCCAATACTGGAAATACAGACGTGAAGGCCTTACCTGTTTACATTGCTGTTGATACAACTGTTTCCTTGATGTTTAATTCAAAGTTGGTAGTGAATGATCCTGTAAATGGATTGAAATTAGTTGATAATGTGCTTTCGGTGACTAGAGTTGATTCTTTATTTGGAACAGGAGCATCGTATAATGTGTATTCCATGTTGGTGGCTAATTTACCTGGATCAACTTCTGAAACAATCAATTTTAAATTGCTTACAACAGGTATGTCTCCTTTTAAAGTTGTAACCTGGAACCATGATCCTATTTTCGATATCGCGTTAAAAAAACCTTGGAAAGACTGTATTGACGGAGTTGCTAAGACTCATTTAGGTGCGAATTCGGCGTTTGTATCTTCATCGTGTGGTTTAAATGCCCTAAATCCGTCAATTTCAAAGCTTGTTTCAGAAGCAGAGTCGAACTTTGCTAAGAATGGGAAGAATGGCGGTTATGTTTCAGATTATATGTATTCTTTTTATACTGCTATGGGTAGTTGTGGTGAAAATCAACCATTGGAATTTTCTAAAAAACTATTTTCTGTATTCTTAAAAAATAAATCAGTTTCCTGTGATCCCCTTTTAGTCAGAAATGAAGAGGAGCTCGCTGTTGCAGTAGTTAATTCAATGGATCCAAATGAAAAACAGGGTTTATTAGGGAAAGGAACTAAAAAATTTATTTTTGGAAATGAACTACTTCCTTATATTATTCGTTTTGAAAATAAAGCAACTACCTCTGCTGCCGCTCAGAAAGTTGTAATTATTGATACGATTGATTTAAAAGTTTTTGATGCTAAAACATTAAATTTAGGCGCTTTTGAAATAGGAGAACGAATGGTTTCTATACCAAATGGACTTCAATCTTATTCCACAATTGTTGATTTCAAAAAGGAGAAAAATATATTGCTTGGCTTAGATATCACATTTGATCCAACATCAGGGCAATTAAAATGGATTTTCACATCCTTAGATTCAATTTCTAAGCAAGAAACTACGAACCCAACGCTTGGTTTTCTTCCACCTAATTTAAAATCGCCTGAGGGCGAAGGAGCTGTTTCTTTTACAATTAAATTATTAGATAATATAGCTGCTAGTCAAGAGGTAAATAATAAAGCGCACATTTATTTTGATAATAATTCTGTAATTACCACAAACACATGGAGTAATACAATAGATAATAAAGCTCCTGTAAGTAAAGTAAATGAAATTGTAAGAGATGGTAGCTCAAAAACATTTAACCTTACTTGGACAGTAAAAGATGATGAATCAGGTGTTAAGGAGATAGCTGTTTATTATGCTGTTAATAATGGCAGTTTTAAACCATATGCGACGGGTGTGAAGGCCTCGTCACTTTTGTTTAGTGGGGATAAAGACTCAACCTATTCTTTTTTCACAATAGCTACAGATAGTATGGGTAATGTCGAAAAAATGAAGAATTATGTAGAAGCTAGTACCTCAATTACTCTAGGCATGAATGAATTATTTGATGGTCATAATATTAAGTTATCTGTTTTTCCAAATCCTACAGAAGGTACTTTCAATTTAGAGTTAACTTCACCTTTATTTTTACCATCTTCAATTTCAATTTTTGATATATACGGTAAAGAGATTGTTAAAGATAAAATAACCTTACAAAAAGGCTTAAATTCTTTTAATTATACAATTGAAAATACAGGTTTCTACGTAATTGAAGTAACTATTGGTAATAAAACATATAGAACACAAATAGTTAAAGGTTAGTCATACTTGGTTAGCGTATAAATTTCCTATACAGTATTCACCTGATCAATTACACCTCTAAAGTTACATTAACTTTGGAGGTGTATCCGTATATTTTACCACATATAATTTTAGGATCAATTGTTTCAATATCTGAGGTTTCAAGGGTTGATAATTTCTTAGCAATTATCTCATCTTGTTATGATACAATTAGTTTCGGTTGCATACAAAGAGTGTAATGGATTTTGGTGTAATCAGCTGCATACATGAGTAGAAAAAAGAGTAAACATCTTTTTAAAACCAAAAAAGATCTTACTTTTCTAATCAGCTAACCTTTGTTTCGTTGATTGTATTGATTCGTTTTGAGTTAGTCAATTCTATTGCTTTTTTAACAATTGATTGGGTATCAAATCCAGCTTCTTCGTACAATTCTTTTTGTGTACCGTGATGAATATAAGTATCTGGAATACCTAGCCTTACTACTTTAGATGAATAATTGTTGTCTGCCATAAACTCTAAGATAGCACTTCCCATTCCGCCCATGATGCATCCATCTTCTATGGTAATGACCAAATCAAATTTACTGAAAACTTCATGTAGCAATATTTCATCAAGAGGTTTCACGAATCTCATGTCATAATGAGCAGCGGAAATTCCATCATTTTTTAATTCATTAACAGCGGATTGAGCGAAAATACCAGTTGTACCGATAGATAATAACGCAATATC
>Ga0247722_10001525_pt1 | contig 12683 bp, 11 predicted proteins | sample MSEWelMarce3H_FC_FD_189094 | JGI IMG/M metagenome (GOLD analysis project Ga0247722, IMG submission 189094) | Subsurface sediment microbial communities from gas well in West Virginia, United States - MSEEL Well Study Marcellus 3H_FC | ecosystem: Environmental > Terrestrial > Deep subsurface >... | reverse complement strand
GTTTAAATATCGTTGCCGACCAGCATGGCGCACCCACTTCTGCTATGCTGATTGCCGATGTCACAGCACAGATTGTTAGGCATTATATTAACAATCCAAATAACAATAGCGATTATGGTACTTATCATGTGTCTGCATTGGGGCAAACCACATGGTACGACTATGCCTGTTTTATTGTACAAACCGCTTTGGATAATGGTCAAACATTAGCGTTGACGGTTCAAGAGATTCAGGCAATTGCTAGTAGTTTCTATCCTGTTCCCGCTAAACGGCCTACTAACTCAAGGTTAAATTGTGATAAACTACGCCGCCATTTTGGGCTAAGTTTGCCCAATTGGCAGTTAGATGTGGCTCAAGTTGTTGTCCAGCTTTAAATACTGGAGCGTATTATGCAACGTAAAGGTATTATTTTGGCTGGCGGCTCAGGTACACGGCTGTATCCTGCAACATTGGCAGTCAGTAAACAGTTATTACCTATTTACGATAAGCCGATGATTTATTATCCGCTTACCACCTTAATGTTGGCAGGCATTCGCGAAGTTTTAATTATTTCTACTCCTCAAGATACGCCGCGTTTTCAGCAATTATTGGGTGATGGCCGTCAATGGGGAATGCAGCTTGAATATATTGTGCAACCTAGCCCTGATGGTTTGGCGCAAGCGTTTATTTTGGGTGAACAATTTTTGGATGGTGCGCTCAGTGCCTTAGTCTTGGGTGATAATATTTTCTATGGTCACGATTTTAGTAAGTTATTAAAAGACGCTTCTGATAAAGCAACAGGCGCGACGGTGTTTGCCTATCATGTCCAAGATCCTCAACGTTATGGTGTGGTGGAGTTTGACGAGCAAGGTAGGGCGATTAGTTTAGAAGAAAAGCCCAAGCAGCCCAAGTCTCATTATGCGGTAACAGGTTTATATTTCTACGATGAAAAAGTAGTTGAAATTGCTAAATCAATTAAACCTTCGGCACGCGGTGAGTTAGAAATAACCGATGTGAATGCGGCATATCTAAGTGCAGGTAGTTTAGATGTGCAGACTATGGGACGTGGTTATGCGTGGTTAGACACTGGCACGCATGAATCAATGCTCGAAGCCAGTCAATTTATTGCCACTATCGAAGCGCGGCAAGGTCTAAAAGTTGCGTGTCCTGAAGAAATCGCCTTTCGAGCGGGTTGGATAAGTAACGAACAACTTATCAACTTGGCCGAGCCGTTAAAGAAAAATGCTTATGGCCAGTATTTATTAGCCATTTTAAAAGAGCGAGTATTTTAAATCGTGAAGGTCATTGATACCACTATCCCAGATGTCAAAATTATTGAACCAGTCGTATTTGGTGATGAAAGAGGCTTTTTTTTTGAAAGTTTTAATCTGGCTAAATTTGAAGCCGCGATTGGACGTTCGATTAATTTTGTACAAGACAATCATTCACGGTCACTAAAAGGCGTTTTGCGTGGTTTGCATTATCAATTGCCGCCTCATGCTCAAGCCAAATTGGTGCGTTGTACTTTAGGTGAAGTGTTTGATGTGGCGGTGGATATTCGCCAAAGCTCACCAACGTTCGGTCAATGGGTCGGTGTGGTTTTATCGGCGGAGAATAAACGTCAATTATGGATTCCTGAAGGTTTTGCTCATGGCTTTTTGACGCTTTCTGATGAGGCGCATGTTTTGTACAAGACAAGCAATTATTATGCACTGACTCATGAACGTTGTATTGAATGGAGTGATACACAATTGAATATCAAATGGCCTCTTGATGTAGCTCCATTACTTTCTCATAAAGATATGCAAGGACTAACATTGAACCATATAGAGGTGTTTGAGTGAATCCTCATGCCGCACAGCCTGTATCTGTTTTTGCATTGCTCCGAAATATAAAGCAACATCGGCAATTGATTGGACAAATGACCAAACGCGAGGTGATAGGGCGCTATAAAGGCTCTCTTTTGGGTTTGACGTGGTCGTTTTTTAATCCTGTGCTGATGTTAGTTGTTTATACCTTTGTTTTTAGTGTGGTTTTTAAGGCGCGTTGGATAGGTGGTTCAGACTCAAAAACCGAATTTGCCCTCGTGTTGTTTACAGGTTTAATGGTCTTTAGTTTGTTTGCTGAATGTATTAGTCGCGCACCTGGCATCGTGTTATCAAATGTCAACTATGTGAAAAAAGTTGTTTTTCCGTTGGAAGTATTGCCAATTATTGTTTTAGGTTCCGCTCTTTTTCATTTATTGATTAGTTTATTGGTGTGGCTAAGTTTTTATTTGCTTTTTTTTGGTTTGCCACCTGTTACAGTGTTTTTGTTACCAATAGTTATCATGCCATTGATATTAATGATCTTGGGTTTTAGTTGGTTTTTGGCATCATTAGGGGTTTATTTACGTGACATATCACAAATTATTGGTGTCATTGTCACCATTCTGATGTTTCTATCACCTATTTTTTATCCGATTGTTGCGTTGCCTGAAGAGTATCGACCTTTTATGCAGATAAGCCCACTAACACTCGTGGTGGAGCAAACGCGTGATGTGATGATTTGGGGTAAAGGTTTGAATGTAACGGCTTGGCTTACCTCCTTGTTCGTTTCATTAATGACAGCGTGGCTTGGTTTTGCATGGTTTCAAAAAACGCGCAAGGGGTTTGCAGATGTCCTCTAATACGCACCAAGATATCGCGATTAAAGTTCAAAATCTAAGTAAGTGCTATCATATTTACAATGTTGCTAATGATCGTCTAAAACAGTTTGTTGTGCCACGTTTACAGTCTGTTTTAGGACAGCAGCCAAAAGTGTATTTTAAAGAGTTTTGGTCATTAAAAGATGTTTCGTTCTCTATAAAAAAAGGAGAAACGGTTGGAATTATTGGACAAAATGGGAGTGGCAAATCAACATTATTGCAAATGATTTGTGGCACAGTTTCGCCAACAATGGGGTCTATACAGACTTATGGACGAGTGGCTGCATTACTTGAGTTAGGTGCAGGTTTTAATACCGAGTTTACAGGCAGAGAGAATGTATTATTAAACGCGGCTATTTTAGGTTTTTCACGCGAAAGTATGGAACAAAAAATGGATGATATTCTCGCTTTTTCTGAGTTAGGTGAATTTCTGGATCAGCCAGTTAAAACCTATTCAAGTGGTATGTATGCGCGTTTGGCTTTTTCGATAGCTATTCATGTTGATCCAGATATTTTAATTATTGATGAGGCACTGTCGGTTGGTGATGCGCGTTTTGTAGCCAAATGTATGCGCCGTATTAACGACATTAAAACACAAGGCGCAACTATTTTATTTGTCAGTCATGATGTCGGGTCTATTCGTACTTTATGTGATCGTGCCATTTGGCTTGAAAAAGGCAAGCTTGTGGAGGATGGAGATGTTTTTCCTATCACTGGCCGTTTTATGGAGTTTATGTTTAAGGATGAGATTTTTGAGGATGATATGATTCACAATGAAATAGTGAATCAGTCCGAAGAGAATAAAATTATAGAAGATGAACTACCACAAAATATCAAAAAAGAAGACTTGCTAGACTCTCGTCCCGTCACGCATTGGGGGTCAAAAAAAGGCATTATTGTGTCTGCTGCAGTATGCGATAAACAAGGTATACGTCAAGATGTACACGCATGGGGTAACGATATTGTGATACGAATACAGGTCAGTGTGCCTGCACATATCTCACGTGAACATTTGAGTGTTGCTTGCTCTATTAAAGACCTTAAAGGGACAGACTTACTTGTTTCAACAACGTATGATTTTTTAGCTAAACGATTGCCTGATACTAGCGATTTTATCGTATCTTTTTGTTTTAAAAACTATTTGGTGACAGGTAAATATTTGTTGGTTGCCGCCGTAGAAAATCGTTTACAGCATGATATTCATTATTACGAGTATGTAGAAGGCGCGCATTATTTTGCATCTTTAGCAGATGCGCGTTTATTTGGCCAGTTTCAACCTGTGATTGAGCAGCAAATTTCGGAAATACAGCATGATTGATGATTTAGAGTCTGTTAACTCCCAAGCATATTGGCAACAACGATTTTTGGAAAACTGGGAGGCTTGTCAGGGACCGAACCAGTCTCGTTTTTTTGCGAGATTGGCAATAGAAAATTTGCCACAGTGGTTATTTGAGCAAATACAGCGTGATGCACTGACGTTTGTTGATTGGGGGTGCGCACAAGGAGACGGAACGGATGTCTTTGCCAGTTATATTGATGCTGCCCAAATTACAGGTGTGGATTTTTCATCTGTTTCTATAGCGCAAGCACAAGTACGTTATCCTGCTATTCGCTTTTTAACCGAAGATTGGCTACAAAAAGATACGCAAATAGACGTATTTGATGTCGTGTTTTCTTCTAATACCTTAGAGCATTTTCATCAACCTTATCAAGTTTTAGAGGTGTTGTGTCAGCGTGCGAGTAAGGCAGTCATTTTAGCGTTGCCATTCCAAGAAAAAGATAGAATTAGTGAGCATTTTTTTACATTCTTGCCTGAAAATATACCATTAGCGGTTGCTAATCGTTTTAGATTGGTTTGGTCTAGTGTATTGGATTGTAGTCAGTTGCAAGACGCTTATTGGGGCGGTGATCAGATATTTTTGGCGTATGTAGACAGTCAATGGATGGATAGTCTGAATTTAAAGCTATGCCATAGTCAGATTACGCCAAAAGACATTACAACAGAAATTAAAAAACTAAATATTGTATTAGGAGAGCGTGACCATACAGCACAGAGTTTACGCCAAGTTATTGTTGAAAAAGAAGCAGATGTATCTCAGTTAAATTCTTCAATCACTTATCGAGATGGTCAAATTTGGAGTTTGACACAATCTGTTTCAGAGCGAGAGGGTCGGATTGAAAGTTTGGAACAATCTATTGCAGAAAGAGGAATTCAGATTGAAGGTTTGACACAATCTGTTTCAGAAAGAGGAGTTCAGATTGAAGGTTTGACACAATCTATTGCAGAAAGAGAGCGTCAGATTGAAGGTTTGACACAATCTATTGCAGAAAGAGAGCGTCAGATTGAAGGTTTGACACAATCTATTGCAGAAAGAGGAATTCAGATTGAAGGTTTGACACAATCTGTTGCAGAGCGAGAAAGTCTGATTGAAGATTTGTTGCAGTCGGTTGCAGAGCGAGAAAGTCAGATTAAAGATTTGACGCGATCGATAGCTTATCGAGATAATCAAATGTGGAGCTTAGTGCAGTCAAGTATTCAAAAAGATGAGCAGTTTTCTGTAGTAACATCAAGTATGTCGTGGCGGTTTACAAAGCCACTTCGTCTGCTGAGAAGTTGGGTTCTTCCTATTCGGTTCCAAGATAAGAAATATTTACTATTGAAGAAAATTTATTGGCATTTACCCAAGATGTGTCGAGACTTATTAAATAAGCAACGGCATATTTTTGTTGCTAAGCACTTGCTGCAAGGTGGTTCTGTACAAACTAATTACCAAAGTCTTACTGTAGAAAGCCATTTAAGCAGTGAATGGCTTATAAGAGCAAATAAAGCAGAAAAAGTTATTATTATTCCGTGTGCTTTTGAGTTTGACGAGCTTGTAAATCAAAGACCTATTAATGCGGCTAAGTATTTCTCTGAGCAAGGTTATCTTGTATTGTTTGTTGCTTGGCAATGGTCTGAGGCAGAAATTCTATCTAAAAATGGTGAAGTGTGGCCTAATGTTTTTCAAGTTGCACTTTTTGATTTAATTGCACAAATAAATAATATCGAGTCGAAGAATGGTGCATCTGCATTTGTGATAACTATGCCAGCACCAATCTTAACCGAATTGTTATACTCTTTAAGGCAACGAAAATTTACTATTGTCTATGACATAATGGATGAGTGGGAAGCTTTTCATCGTGTAGGTCAGGCTCCTTGGTTCAAAAAAGCGTCTGAAGAGTCTTTAGTTTTGCAGGCAGATTATGTTTGTGCTGTCTCACCGGCACTCTCTAAGAAATTCGACTCGTTACGTCTAAATATTGATGTGATTGGGAATGGTTACACACCGAGTGTCATTGGCATAAATGCTAAGGGTATCGCTGGTACTAAACAGACAAAAGATATTGTTGTAGGATATTTTGGCCATCTAACTGATGCATGGTTTGATTGGGAATTGGTTTTCGAATTGTCAAGAAAGAGAAGTGATATTATTTTTGAAATTATTGGTTATGGAGAGCCTGAGTGGGTCAAGCAGAAAGCAGAAAGTTATTTAAATATTCGTATGTTAGGAAAAGTACTTCCTAAAGAACTACATAATTATACTGCTCGTTGGTCTGCAGCGATGATTCCTTTTGTTGAGGGGGTTTTGGCTGCTGCTGTTGATCCAATTAAAATTTATGAATACCTTTACTTTGGTCTCCCTACAATAGTGACAGGTATTCCTCATCTTAAACATTATCCTATGACCTATTTTGCGAATAAGGATGATATTACGGATGCTCTTAATACGGCATTACAATGTGATTTGTTATCGAAAGACTTGACAGTTTTTTTAGAAGAAACAACTTGGGAAGCGCGTTTTGAAAAGTTGGCTCGTAACATAAATAAGCAACAACAAATACAGGCTTTTTATAATGCAAACTAGAGTGTGTTTTGTTTATCCTTGGGCTACTTTTGGTGGCGTTGAAAGAGTGTTTATTAATAGAGCATTAGCTTTCAAGTATTATCTTCCTCAAGTGCATGTTGATTTATATTTTCTCCATGACGCTGGTGGATTGCACTGTCTAATTGCCGCATTAGCTGAATATGATTTAAATGAAACGGCATCAGTAGTATATTCACTTGATGCTGAGTATGATTTAGTATTTTTAATAGATTGCCCACAAGCTATAGAGCTATGTACTCAAAAAAAACAAAGATATGTAATGGAATGTCATACCCCATATGCAGATAATCGACGATATCTTGCGCATTTACCAACCGCTTGTGAACGAGTTATCACACCATCTTCTGTATTTAGTCGTCTGATTGGCAGCGAGTATTCTGAACTTAAAAATAAAATTAGAGAGTTACGTAATTTTGTGCCTTGGGATATAAATTATACGACGGCACCGCTTGGTAATTTTCTTCCACCGTGGACACGCAAACCAATATTGTTTTTTGGTCGGCTTGATAACTTAAAAGACCCTGTCTCGTTACTTGATGCTTTTAAATTGTTAAATAATCGCAGACCAAATGAGTTTATGTTAATACTGTGCGGGCCTAAAACTCCTGATATAGATATTAATACAGAAATTAAAAATCGAGTGCTAGAGGGAATGACTGTTGTGTTGCCTCCTATTCCTTTTGCATCTGCAAATGACCTCTTAAGTTCGGTGGCACACTTAGGTGGAGTGTTTGTCTCTCCATCTAAAGGCGAGTCATTTGGTTTATCAGCAGCCGAGGCTATTTCTGCCCTACTTCCCGTCGTTTTGTCTGATATTGAGCCCCATCTTGAGTTGGTAAAAGAAGATCATGCAATTTTTTCTTATCCATTAGGCAATACTAAGCAACTATCGTTATGTATAGAATCTATTTTTGAAAATTACTCAAATGCTTGTCAACGAGTGAATCTGCTTAGAGGTGCTTTCTCGGCCAATGCGTTTGTTGAGGATTGGAAACATCTGTGTTCCGAATTAGGTATTGTTATATGAAAAAAATTTTATGTGTCGTAGGCACACGCCCTGAAGCCATCAAAATGGCACCCGTGATTCTTGCGCTAAAAAAAGAATCTTGGGCAAACGTACGGGTGTTAGCTACCGCCCAGCATCGTCAGATGTTAGATCAAGTATTAAGTTTTTTTCATATTGAACCCGATATTGATTTAGATATTATGCGTCCGAATCAAGCATTAACAACATTAACCGCTCGTTTGCTCTTAGAATTGGATGAGGTCTTATTGGCCGAAAAACCAGATGTTGTGTTGGTTCAAGGTGATACCACCACAGTCATGGCAGTGGCATTAGCATGCTTTTATCATCGCATTCTGATTGGGCATGTAGAAGCAGGTTTGCGGACATGGGATATACAAAATCCATTTCCAGAAGAAGCAAATCGTGTGATTACGGGGCGATTCGCCCGCTGGCATTTTGCCCCAACAGAAAGCTCCCGTCAAAACTTGTTACGCGAAGGTGTTGCTAAGCAAAATATTATTGTGACTGGTAATACAGTAATTGATGCGTTACTGATGACAGCATCAAAAAATATCGAGTTAGGACTAAATATCGACACAAATAAACGTTTAGTGCTAATCACATCGCACCGCCGTGAAAACTTTGGTGAGCCGTTTCGTCAAATTTGTCAAGCATTGTACACACTGGCAGAGAGTAATGCAGATGTTCAGTTTCTCTATCCAGTGCATCCCAATCCAAACGTCAAAGATGTTGCTCATGAAATATTAGGAGAATGTTCCAATATATATTTGTGCGAACCATTAGACTATGCGCCTTTTGTTGCAGCGATGAAGCAGTCTTATTTTATTATTAGTGATTCTGGTGGTGTACAAGAAGAGGCTCCTGCCTTAGGAAAGCCTGTGTTAGTTTTGCGGGAAGAAACAGAGCGTCCAGAGGCGGTAGAGCAGGGGGTTGTTAAGTTAGTTGGTGCTAACTATCATGCTATTGTGACGGAGGCTCAGCGACTATTAGATGATGACTTTGCTTATCAATCCATGGCGCGAGGGGTTTCTCCGTATGGTGATGGCTTAGGTGCTGAGCGTATTGTCAAAGAGCTACGCGAGTATTTTAGTGCATGACTTTAGTTTATTTATCTCCTGTACCTTGGGCGAGTTTTGCTCAGCGTCCGCATAAGTTTGTAACATGGTTTCATGCTACCACTAAGCGAGATGTGTTATGGGTGGATCCTTACCCTACTCGATTGCCAGTATTTGCTGATTTTAGTCAGATGATGACAAAACAGACAACGACAATAGTAGAGAATACACCAAAATGGTTAACGATTGTCCGTCCACGAGCATTGCCTATTGAACCATTGTGGGGTATTAGTACTGTTAATGGTTTGCTTTGGCATGATGTACTGCGTGTCGTGAGTGTATGGCTTGCTAATAAAGAGTCAATACTTGCTATTGGTAAGCCCTCAGCACTGGCTGTGCAAATACTTAAACGTCACAAGACGACAGTGTCACTTTATGATGCGATGGATGATTTTCCTGCATTTTATGAAGGGCTATCTAAAGCCTCGTTAAAAAACTGTGAGGAAAAAATTCTTTCTCTAGTATCGCAAGTCTTGGTATCGTCAACGAGGTTAGCTGAACGTTTTACAGGGCGTTGTGCAAAGTTGACACTAGTGCTTAATGCTTGTGCGGCGCATACTTTGCCCGCACTTAAGCCGAAAAATAAAGAAAATAAGCTTATTCTTGGTTATGTTGGTACAATAGCTCATTGGTTTGATTGGCCTTTGGTTTTTAAGTTGGCAGAATCCAACCCTCTAATGGTGGTGCGTTTGATTGGCCCTGTGCATTTGCCTCCTCCCAAGCCTTTATTGAACAATATGGAGTTGCTGCCTGCATGTGACCATGCATCTGCAATTCGAGCGATGCAAGAATTCACCATCGGATTAATTCCATTTAAGCAAACGGATTTAACTGCATCTGTTGATCCTATTAAATACTATGAATATCACGCATTGGGTTTAGCCATTATTTCAACGTCTTTTGGCGAAATGGCTTTACGAGATGGGCAAAAAGGTGTTTTTTTAATAAATGAACATTCAAATTTTGCAAACATTATTGAAAGCGCAAGTGTCTATGCGTATCAACTTGAAGAAATTGAGCAATTCCGTACGCTAAATTCGTGGGAGATGCGTTTTGATGCTAGTGGAATTCTCTAATTTATGTGACATTGTCATAGTCAATTACAATGCAAGCACTTATTTAACACAATGTGTGGAGGCAGTGCTTATACAAGCTGGCGTTGTGATAGTTGTCGATAATGCCTCTACTGACTCTAGCCTTACTCTATGCCAGCAAAATTTTGCACATGAGCCAAGATTGAAAATTATTCGGAATCAAAAAAATCTGGGCTTTGCGGCTGCTTGTAATATTGGCTATCAAGCCGCCCAGAGTGATTATGTGTTGTTTTTAAACCCCGATTGTGTGTTAGCACCCGACTCGGTGGCGGAAATGCTTAAGGTATTACAGGCTGATGCCAATATCGGCATGGTCGGTGGTTTATTAGTGAATCCTGATGGCACAGAGCAAGGGGGAGGTAGACGTGCTATTCCTACACCTTGGCGTTCATTTGTCCGCGCTTTTGGTTTCCATCGTTTTGCCCATCGTTGGCCAAAGTTATTTTTTGATTTTTATTTACATCAACAGCCATTACCAACCCAACCGATTGAAGTAGAAGCCATTTCGGGTGCGTGTATGTTAGTTAAAAGAGCTGCTGTCACCGAGGTAGGTTTGTGGGATGAAAGTTATTTTTTACATTGTGAAGATTTAGATTGGTGTATGCGTTTTAGAGGCAATGGTTGGAAGATTATGTTTGTTCCAACCGCTAAAGTGATTCATGCACTGGGCGTATGTAGTCGTAAACGGCCTGTCTTTGTTGAATGGCATAAACACAAAGGCATGATGCGTTTTTATCGTAAATTTTTTGGTCATCAATATCCCTTAGGTTTAATGTTGTTGGTTAGTATGGGCGTGTGGTTACGTTTTGGTTTGTTGGCGACTTATTACAGTATTAAACGCTTGGCTCATAAATAATGGTTAAATCGTGTGTGGCTGTCTTGGGGGCAACAAGTTTGGTGGGCGACTATTTATTGCCCTTATTAGCCCCAAGTTATCAAGTAATGGCATTTACGCGGCAAAAGTTACCTCCAGCACACAGTCAAGTTGATTGGTTGGCGATGGAAAGTTTACATACTGCCCCTAAAATAACGGATTTAATTTGTGTTGCACCTATTTGGGCGTTGCTTGATTATTTGCCTCAACTCGCTCAACATCCACTGCAAAAAATCGTGGTGTTATCATCAACCAGTATTTTTACCAAAACCAAGTCCTCAGATATAAACGAACAGGCTTTAGCTCAGCGTTTATCTACAGCAGAACAACAGATTGAACTGTGGGCGACTGCTCATGGTATACGGTGGGTTGTGTTACGTCCAACGTTGATTTATAGCTTAGGCCGCGATAAAAACTTAACAGAAATAGCCCATGTGATTAAAAAAATTGGCTTTTTTCCCATTTTAGGACAAGGCAAAGGTTTACGTCAGCCCATACATGCACAAGATGTCGCTCAAGCGTGTGTGGCTGCCTTGTGTTCAGAAAAAGCCGTTAATAAAAGCTATAATTTATCGGGTGCAGAAATACTGAGCTACAAACAGATGGTGGAAAAAGTATTTATCTATTTGGGCAAATCTGTGCGTATCTTGACCATTTATGTTCCCTTGTTTAGGATGTTAGTTTTACTGGCACGTATTGTGCCGCGTTATCGGCATCTCTCGTGGTCAATCGCCGAACGGATGAATCAAGATATGACCTTTGATCATAGTGAGGCTATACAAGACTTCAGATTTTGTCCCAGAAAAGTTGAAATGTAGTCAAATAGGAACAACAATAAATACGGGATTGTACGATGCGTATCGGTTTTTTAATCATTTTAGCTTTGGTGCTGTCGTACATTACTACACGTTCTATTTTGCGTCATGCACAGACATTAGGACTGATGGCGTATCCTAATCATCGCTCCTCCCATCAAAAAATTACCCCACAAGGCGGTGGCGGCGGTGTGGTTTTAAGCACTTCTCTTGTTGGTTTATTAGTTGTTATATTCTTTTCTTGGGACTTCGGCTTTTGGTTGTTAGGCTTAGGTTTTATGATAGCAGTGGTTGGTTTTCGTGATGATACGCATCATGTGGCCGCCTATTGGCGGTTTATGATACAACTTGCGTTGGCGATGATATTACTGGCGATATTAGGTCATATGCCTGCACTGTCATTGTGGGGCAATTGGCAGCTAACGGGCGTATTATTATCTATTGCCTTATTATTTGCGGCAGTGTGGTGGATTAACCTATTTAATTTTATGGATGGCATAGATGGTCTGGCTGCTGCTCAGGCGTTGTTTATGTTATTGGCTATTGCAGGATTATTGCTATGGCAACACGGTTGGTTATGGCATAAGCCCGAATGGTTTTTTTTGCTCATTTTGGCCAGTGCGATTATGGGTTTTTTATGGTTAAATTGGCCGCCTGCCAAGATTTTTATGGGTGATGTCGGTAGCACCTATGTAGCATTTGTCGTATTTGCCATCACACTCTATGTGATTAAACAAGCTTATATTAGCTATGGCACGGTGCTGATTTTAGCTGCTGTATTTGTCACTGATGCCACCGTGACCTTACTCAGACGCATGTGTACGGGTGAACGATGGTATGAAGCACATCGTACTCATGCCTACCAAAAATTAAGCCAATCTTGGCAGTCGCATAAAGCAGTGACCTTGTTTGTAGCAAGTATCAATATTTTTTGGTTATTACCTTTGGCGGCCATGACCATAATATGGCCATATCTGACCTATATTTTTCTAATCATAGCTTATCTGCCTTTGGTATGCTGTTGTTTGTGGGTGATAAAAGCGGGCACAGTTAATGATAAAAATTAAATTATCACAAACTTGTACCATTTATGCTGTTATTTTCTGTTTGAAATAGGAGAGGGCTAAATCAAAACGTCGACAGCCCCCAGATAGATTTGTCTAATTT
>Ga0247722_10001523_pt1 | contig 12688 bp, 14 predicted proteins | sample MSEWelMarce3H_FC_FD_189094 | JGI IMG/M metagenome (GOLD analysis project Ga0247722, IMG submission 189094) | Subsurface sediment microbial communities from gas well in West Virginia, United States - MSEEL Well Study Marcellus 3H_FC | ecosystem: Environmental > Terrestrial > Deep subsurface >... | reverse complement strand
TTCGAATACAAAAACGCAGTGCGAATTGAGAGCAATTGCTAATTCGGAAGTAATTGAATTTAACAAAAAGGATATAGATACAATTATTAGTAAGGATATTGTTTTTTTTCAATTTTACCACGCTATGATAACCAAAGCTTTACAGGAAGAAAATGATTTTAAACTAAAAATTATTTCTTATTCTTCTGAAAGGCTTTATAGCTACTTAATTTCTCATTGTCCAAAAGTGATTCAACAAGTGCCATCAAAATTCATTGCCGAGTTTATGGGCATTTCTTCGGAGTGGTTGAGTAAATTAAAACACCGCATCTAACATTTATTGAATTAGTTCAAGTGTTCCATTTAAAGCCTCTTTCTACTTTTGCTGTATTATTTTAAAAAAAAAATTAAAATGGCAAATAAAAAGAATGTAGGCTATTCGCCTGAAGATTTTAAAAAGTCGTATGGTAAATATTACAACGAAACCATCGTCGAACTAGCTCCACAAGTGCAATATGCTTTAGAAAACACACCTTTTCCAGCAGGTGCTTTGCCTCCATTTTCCGAAGCCAAATATTTGGAAGAAGAGGGTTATACTGATTTGGAAACAGGTTATACCAACGAACCCGACGGCTCAATTCACGCAGCAATAGTTACTGCAATGCCTGGTGTAACACCTGAAATGTGGGATTGGTGGTTTGGTTGGCACGGTAGCCAAGACAGCCGCTACAAACTATGGCATCCAAAATCACACATAAGTGCCGTTTGGGAAGATGGTGGAAATGATATTTCTTACATTGGCAGAAATTCAGTTATTGAAGAGTACATTGTTGATGAATTTGCGGAAGGACTAATTCAATTTAAACAGCCTACCGAGTTTGGATTTTCTTTTGATGCCATTAAAGACCCTTCAAAGGCTGTTTATATCTGTGCAAGAATAGGACACTCAAAATTCCCAATAGACTACGGTTATTTAGTACATCAGGTTCGTGCAGTAGAAAGCGGTTCGGAGATGCGTTCTCGTTTTTGGATGGGTGGAAAATATATTCAAATTAGAAGAGAAGGAATCTTGCCAAATTTGGCGTCTTCGTTTATTCAAAAAATGAAAATTTTAGCTCCAGATTTTGGACGTAAAATAGTTATCCATTGCTCTGAAGAAATGAATCATTTGGCGGCATTTTTACCAAAATTGTATGCCGAAATGAACCAAACTATTGAAAAATTAGACATAGAAGGCAGAGTAATTGAACGTACTGATGAAGATTTTGAAAGCGTGGTAATGGGTTCGTTGTTCAATAAAATGGATCCAGGCAAAAGACCAATTAAAGTGGTAGAAGCCAAGTCGGTTCAAGATATTATTGAAACAATTAAATATGCTAAATCACACGGTAAAAAAATAACAGTTTGTTCTGGTGGTCATAGTTTTAGTGCCAATCATTTACGGGACAACAGCATTTTGATAATGATGAAAAACTTCAATCAATATGAAGTGAATGTAAACAAAATGACTGCCACCGCAGGGCCAGGTGTTGGCGGAAGTGTATTGATGTTGGCATTATATGAGCATAATCTTTTCTTCCCAGCAGGTCATTGTAAAGGCGTTTGCATTGGTGGGTATCTTTTGCAGGGTGGTTATGGTTGGAACGGCAGAAAATTGGGAATTGCTTGTGAGAGTGTTATTGGCATTGATTTAGTTACTGCCGATGGCGAATACATTCACGCCAGCGAAAACGAAAATGCTGATTTGTTTTGGGCGGCTCGTGGTGCAGGTGGCGGATTTTTTGGTGTAGTGGTTCGTTTTCATTTAAAGCTGTATAAATTGCCTAAATATAGAGCTATTATTGCCCATCAATTTTATATGAAACATTTGGAAGATGTGTATAGTTGGGCATACGAAGTGGGACCAAGCATACCAAAAGCTGTAGAATTCCAAATGATTATGAGCAACAAAATGGCAGGAATATTTGGGCCAGGTATTGAGGCTGCTGCACCCATTTTTGCTGATACCAAAGATGAGTTTGAAGAGGCAATGGCATTTATGAAAAACAGCCCAATCAAACATAAAGCCTTGATTGCTACACCCGCTTTTGACCCAGGCATTAACGCTTTGTACAAAACGGTGATGAGCCACTATCCAGAAAACCATCACTATGGCGTTGACAATATGTGGACACACGCCCCATTAGACGACTTGATGCCTTATATCAAAGAAATTGCAAGAACCTTGCCTCCTGCACCATCGCACATGCTTTGGCTCAACTGGCATCCTGGGCAGATACAATCAGATATGGCTTATTCTAATGAAGACAATATTTACATTGCCTTATATACAATTTGGAAAAATGCTGGAGATACTTCAAAATATGGCGATTGGGCGGCATCGATGATGAGTAAAATGAACCACATGAGTACGGGTATTCAATTAGCCGACGAAGGTTTACACAAAAGAACTGCCCCATTTTTGTCTGATGCTAATTTGAAAAAAATTCAGCAAATAAGAAGCGACAGAGACCCAAAAGGCTTGTTCCACGAATGGCATAGCCGACCAGAAATTAAATAATTTAATCAACAATAAATTTAAAACAAAATGAAAAAAACATTTTTTATAGTAGTAAGTTTACTAACTACAAGCTTTGCCTTAGCACAAAAAGCCACCGATAATTTTGCAGGAAAATACAAAACAGACGATGGCGGAATAATAACCATCGCTAAAACTTCAACAGGTTTTGTTGGGACAGATGAAACCAAAAAAGTCGTTCTAAAAGATGTAAAATTTGATGGCAAAGAATGGAAAGCCACCATCTACAATCCTAAAAAAGATATGACCGCTTCGGGTGAGATTTTATTGGTGGGTAACAAGCTAAAAATTGTTGCACACAAAGGGTTTTTATCGAAAACAATTTACTGGGATGTTGTAAAATAAATAATATTAAAACGAAAGGCTACCTTTATTTTTTTGGTAGCCTTTTTATATTTAAGCAAATGAAATTTTCTACAAAACAAGCAAATTTATTATCCAATATTTTGGTTTCTATTTCAATGACAATCGTAATGACTGGCGGAATGTTATTGATACATTCAGGCTATTGTGATCACTTTTTCAAACTTTGGTTGAATGATTTTTTAGTTGGGTGTTGTATTGCCATTCCAACAGGATTAGTAATTGTGCCCGTTATAGCAAAATGGGTTGACCGTCGTACTGAGAATTAAAAATCAGAAAAGAAACTAGAGCTTCATATTCGCTGAAAGTCGAGCAATGAAATGAAATTCATAAAATTCCAATAAAAAATAAAATTAATGAGAAAACTCGGTTGAAACATAAAACTCATTATATTCTTGAGCATTCTCAATTTATCGAAAAGGTTTCAGAGAATTTCAAAAGGATTTAGTTCCGGTTTTTTTTGAAGTAAAAAATCTTAATGCTCCTTAATGTCTTAATGGTTTAAAAAATACCAAGTTCAATAAGTTATTTTTCAACACAAATTTACTTCGTCCGTTCGCTTTGATCGAGTCACAAATTAACACAAGTTTGAAAACTTTGAAACTCAAAAACTCAAAAAAACTTTGCCACTCAACAAAATATCTTCTGAAAAACAAAACGTGAAGCCTAGCCCCGTCCCGAAGCGTCGGGAGAGCCGATATCCTCCCGTCCCGAAGCGTCGGGACCGAAGGGCAAGGGAGATAAAGGCGAAAACGGGACAATTTGTCTTAAAATAGAGATTTGTGTGCTCCTTAAAAAAAAATGTCCCATACTTGGTATGAGGCGTTTGTAATTATTTTTCGGAACTTTTTCGTTCTTGAATCATTTTTTTTAATTTTTGACCGTAGTTTGATTTTGCTACGCTTGGCGTCATGGACTTGTCGATGGTGTCAAGGTATTTCATGTTGATGTCGTAAATTTCTGAAAGTGCTAAGTAGGGTGCCACTTCGTAATCGGAGTGGTTTACTGCAAAATTGGTTGCGTAGAGGTATTTGCTTTTTAATATATCTTGTTGTTGTTTGCTTAGTTTGTCAACTAAAGTTGGGTTGTTGTTTTTGTAGGCTTTGAATTTTTCGCTTAACAATGTCAAATTTTTGTCAACATACCGTGCGGCTACATATTTGTATTCCTCGTACAATTCGTGGTTTTTGGATCCTGTGATTTTTGCATCGGAGGTAAAATAATCTAATGATGTTTCGATGTTTATTTTGCCCGGTTCAGCAAAAAATAGTAAATTATTGTCAATTGAATTGGTTACTCCACGATCAATAAAGATGTACAACATTTCGGGCGATTGGATGTTTAGGTTGCTTGTAAAATGCGAATCGCCGTTAATTGTGATGGTGTCAAGGGCAACAAGTGTTGTGTCTTTTATTTTTTGGATGTATAATTTTCCTTTTGTAAAGCCTTTGATGTAGCCTGTTATTTCTAAATTTGTATCTGATTTTTTTTCTGAACAAGCGATTAATAGTAATGCTGCAAGTATAGAAAGTGCTGATTTTTGCATGAGATGTTTGTTTAATTTTTTTTGCAAAATAATAAAAAAATCCTCAATTTATTGCTGATTGAGGATTTTATTTATTTAAATAATTAAAAATTTAGCCTTTTAACCAAGCAGTATTTAAGGTTTGTTTGGCTGGGTTGGTTACTTTGTAGCTTTCGGTTTCATTGAATGTAATTTGTACGGCACCAGAAATGGTTTGTTCTTTACCATTTCGTTTGATTTTGATGGTGATTGTTTGTCCTTCTTTCCATTCCTCAACAGAGGTCATCATTTCGTAAACGGCATCTAGGTTGTAATTTACTTCATTTATTGCTAAAATAGTATCTTCGGGTTGTAATCCTATTTTTGACAAGCAATTTCCAAGGGTTATGCTTGGTCGTATGTACAACTCTTTTGTAGTTTGATTTACTGTAATTACGGGTTCATTTCCATTCATGAATGGGTTGGCAGCGACTTTTGATTTGCCTTTAGCAACGCCTACTTTTTCAAAATAATATTCATAAGAAATTGGTGTTGTGCCTTCCACATGTTTTGATAAAAATGCACCTACTTCTGGGTAGGTTAATTCGGTGATTTTTGCAAAAAGTTCGTCGTCTGTAAATGGTTTTTTTGGGCCATATTCAGCTGTTAATTTTTGCATTAAATCTAAGATACCTCTTTGACCGTTACTTTTTTCTCTAATTTCAATGTCCATACACATAGCAATTAATGCTCCTTTTTCATATACATTTAAGTATTGATCTTTGTACGGTTTTTTTAGTACGTTGGCACTCATTTCTGTAAACGACATGGTATCGTTCATTTGGCTTGCTCCTTCAATTTTGCCTACCATTCGGTCATAAAATTCGGTTTCGGTGATTAAACCTTGGTTAACTTGAAATAAATTGGCGAAGTATTCGGTAACGCCCTCATACATCCACAAGTGTTTTGACATTTTTGGTGAAGTAAAATCAAAATAATGAATTTCGTTTGAATGAACGCTGAGTGGGGTTACAATATGGAAAAATTCGTGCGAAACCACATCAATAATTTGTTTGCCAAGTGCCGATGTTGGCATCATTTCTGGAAAAACTACTGTGGTTGATGTGTTGTGTTCCAAAGCACCAAAACCTTTGGCATCTTTTTTCTTCAAGTCGGATAAATACAATAAAACCGTATATTTTTTGTTGGCATTGATGGGTCCTAAAAACGTTTTTTGTGCCCGCATCATTTTTTCTAAATCGCCCGAAAGTGATTTTGCCGAATGTTTCCCTGAGGGAGAATATACGCTGAATAAAATTTCCATTCCGTCAACAACAAAAGAGGTATAATCAGGTTTTGAGTACATGATTGGATTGTCAATCAATTCGTTGTATCTTACTGCGTTAAATACATCCGAAGTGGAACTTTGGTCAGTGTCTGTAAGTGATGTTGCGCCATATAACGTTTCTGGGTGGAGCACGGTAACGGAGTAGGGAAGGTCAGTTTTGTTTGCAAAATATCCTACAAATCCGTGATTATTTAGCATAAAGTTTTTTCCTTCGTCAATATTGGTTCCTGCTGGCGAAAAAATATCGTCTTTTCCAAAACCGCTTCCTTTTTCGCTGTCAAAGGTGTCGTTTACCCAATAGGTTATTTTGCTTAATTGTTTAGCACCTTTAATTGTCCAGGAATTATCATCTAATTTACTAACAGTAAGTTCATTGCCTTTAGTGCTGTACGCTTTTAATTGATCAACTTGAGTACCATAATTATCTTCTGAATAGGTTCCCGGAATTATTTTTGGTAAATGATATGTGATTTCGTCAGTGGTAATAATAGGCGGCTGTATGGTTACCATTACCTTATCGTCTTTTACATTTATTAAATCAATAGTTGCTACAACTTGATTTGTTTTGGAGGAGTTTGTAACCGAAGTTGATTTACAACCAATTAATAAGGTCAGTAAAACAAAAGATGTAATTGTTTTTTTCATAGTAGGAATTTTTTTTATAAGACTTTGATTTGCTGATTTTGTTACATTTTACCAATAAAATCTACAATCGAAGCGGTAAGTTCTGTTGCAATGGGTAGTTTTGGATTATTGTACGATGCTTTGTTTTCGGTTTCATCACCTTCAATATTTTTTAAAACATGATTCATATTATTTATAATAACCAATTGTGCATTCGGTTGTGCTGATTTCAAAATTTTCGCTTCCGATTCAGGAACTTGCAAATCTTTTGTGCCATTTAGTAGTAAAACAGGGATGGTTAATTTCTTAATTTCGGTTTGTGGATTTATTTTGACCCAAGATTGTAAATAATTCAGAATACTTTTTCTGAAAAAACTTTTAATAAATTGGTTTTGAGATGTAACCTCAATGGTTTTACCCAATTTTAATTCGTCAAAATAGAATTTAGCTTCGGCTGCTGTGCTAGGCGATTGTTTAACCACTTGATCAACTACTATTTCATCAATTGAACGCCCTGCACCTGCTATGGATACAAAACCATCTACGTTTTTTGTGGCAGACATCATCCCAATCAACGAACCTTCGCTATGACCGATCAAAACTATTTTGGAATATTTATTTTGATTTTTAAAATAAGAAATAATTTCGTTGACATCAGTACTATTGTCTTCAAAATTCATTTTTGATTCATCGGTTTCACCCGATATTAGTTGTGCAATAGCCCTTTTGTCAAAACTAAATACTGAAATACCTTTATTTGAAAGCTCTTCCGATAAATATTTTAATGAATTATTATGCACACCTATCTGATTACCACTTCTATTTGTAGGTCCTGATCCTGCAATAATAATTGCTAAAATAGGTTTTTGGGATACTGGTAAAGGCGAAAAAAGAGTGCCTTTTAATTGGGATGCTACAGTTATTTCTTCCTTAGTAACTTCGGTTATTTGTGCAAAAAGAGTAGTTGAAAAAAGTAATAAAATCCAATAGTACTTGTTCATATTAATTAGTTTATTAAAATTAAAAAAAGCTCCTGATGTACAAGAGCTTTGCATTTTTTTAGTCGAATTTATTTTTGAGGTAATATTTACCATCTAAATCTTCATCAAAGTCGTCAATAACAGCTGGTTTTGGCTTTGGCTTGCTACCTGCTACTTTTTTCTTCCATAATTCAAAATTATCTTTGGATAATTTTTTACGCATAATTTCAGTTACTTCCACTTCAGGAACCTGAAACTCAGCTTTTATTGCTTCAAAAGGTTTTTTTTCCTCTTGAGCCATTGTGATTAAACGAGCTAAATCGTCTGGTGTTAGCTCTACTCTTTTACCTTTTTTCATTAGTCGAAAAGCATATTTTTAAGTTAGTTTTAAATAGTCTGCAAATTTTATTCCAATATTAGTAAAAAAAATAATTACTTTCAAAAATCAGCTCTTTTTTTTAAAATAAAAAAATACTTTTTCTATCTATTTGATAATCCGAAAGGTAAGATTAATTCGTTTGCCAATTTCTTTTTCTGTTTTTGGGATTTGGTGTTTCCAAAAATGTTGGGTTTCACCTTTCATTAGCAATAAACTTCCGTTTTCTAACACAATGCGTTGCCTCAAATCGGTTTTGTCATTGTGTTTTAAATGAAACATTCGTTCAGCCCCCAAACTCAATGAGGCAATTATCGGATTTCTGCCAAGTTCCCTTTCATTATCTGCGTGCCAGCCATTACTGTCTTTTCCATCACGGTACAAATTTAATAAAACCGTTGTAAATGTAACCTCGCAAACACGTTCAACTTCTTCTTTTATATAGGTAAGCAAGCTATTCCAAGGATGCGGTTGCATCACAATATTGGAATAGGAATATGGTTTTCCTTCATTTCCATACAAAGCCGTTAACCGTGGTTGTTGGTGCCGTTTACCATAAAGTTCAATTTCATCCTGTTGCCAAGGTACTTCGTTTATTAACCGATTAAATAACAAATTAGATTGTTCTACATCTAAAAAACTCGGATAATATTCAACTTCAGCTTGTGGCAAGTCAAATACAATTTTTTCTGAGGGAAAAAGTGACATAGTTAACGATTTTTAGCAGACAAAAAAGCAATTTTTCGATTCATCAAAACAATTGCAAACAAAATACATACAATACCAATCCATTGAATAAAAACTACTTTTTCATTCAATAAAAAGTAAGCCATCAGCACCGAAACAGGCAATTCTAATGCCGAGACAATACTGCCAAGCCCAATGCCCGTTATTGGGAAACCTGCATTCATCAATAATGGCGGAATAATAGTACCAAACAACGACAATGCAATTCCCCATTTCCAGAAAATGCTAAAATTAAAAGGTGTAATTTGAGTAAAAAAGCCAAAACCAAAAACGATAACCGCCCCACCAAGAAGCATATACAAACTTCGTTGCGACGACGAAATATCAGTAGCAATTCTGTTAGCAGTAAACATAGTGGTTGTAAACGACATTGCAGAAAGTAAGCCCCAAAAAACGCCTCTAAAATCAATTGAATTGTTATTTTCAATCAAATTGGTAGCCATTGCCGTTCCTGCTAAAACCATAAAAACAGCAATTATTTTTTGTAACGACGGCTGCTTTTTGTCCAAAATCCACTCCAATAGCACACCCATCCACACCGTTTGCATCAGTAAAACAATAGCAATAGAAACATCAATATATTTTACACACAAATAGTAAAAAACACTCGTCATTCCTAGTGAAGTACCTGCCAACATTAATTGAAAAACATTCTTTTTAGATGCTTTTTTAGCACCTGTTGATTGGGTACTTTTTTGAAATAAATTAATAAGTAAAATTCCAATTATTCCCAACACAAATTGTGAGGTAGTTACCTCTGCGGTTGTATAATTTTCGAGGTAAGCCAGCTTAACAAATGTTGCCAACATGCCATAACTACTTGCGCCCAAAGCAACCAAAACTACCCCTTTTAAACTATTGTTTGATGTCATTTTTACTAAAATATAAGCCCACAAAGATAGTTTATTTTACACACCACCACTCACAATTATTTTACCCAAAATTAGAAGCACACACTACCGTTCCAAAAGACGTTTAGTCCCGTCCCGAAGCGTCGGGACATTTATCTCCCTTGCCCTTCGGTCCCGACGCTTCGGGACGGGAGGATATCGGCTCTATCAGGGCTAAAATCGAAGAGTAGATTTTCAGTTGGCTTTTTGTTGAAAGTTTATTAGGGTTATTAGGTTAATTGGGTTAAATGCGGATGCGTTGTTGAAAGTTGCGGATACGTTGTTGAAAGTTGCGGATGCGTTGTTGAAGATTGCGGATGCGTTGTTGAAAGTTGCGGATGCGTTGTTGAAGATTGCGGATGCGTTGTTGAAAGTTGCGGATGCGTTGTTGAAGATTGCGGATGCGTTGTTGAAGATTGCGGATGCGTTGTTGAAAGTTGCGGATGCGTTGTTGAAGATTGCGGATGCGTTGTTGAAAGTTGCGGATGCGTTGTTGAAGATTACGGATGCTATAAAAAAAATTAAGAAAAAAAAATATATCTGCGGAAGCAAAAACTACATCAGCAATAGCAAGAATCATAAATGCGTACACCTGTCTAGTCCTGAAATAGGTTACAACACTAATATTCTATATTTTTTAAGGCATTAAATTTTTTGTAGCCACACGAAAGGATTCGTGCGGTAGCGGTGCTGGGTATGTGCCTTTTCTGTCTGTTTTTATAATGCAAAAAGTGTTTCCTGTCCAAAGATAGAAAACACTTTTTTAATATATAGAATTTTATTCTGGTTTTGAAGCTAACTTTCGCAACTTTTTTAAAGCAAAAATATAAGGAATTAAGAATATTAAAAAGGTAGCCATCATTCCAATTCCTTTTAATGAAAAATGGTCGAGATAACCCACCAAAAGCATATCATAAAACTCTCTGACAAAATTCATTAAAAATGTAAAGGCTAAAAACATTGCATTTTGAGATTTTAATGCTAAAAATGTAACTACTATCATTACAATATTTCGTCCTGCCAAATTAAGAATGGCTTGCTGGTTTGCATCAATGTTTTCAAAAGTACCATAAGCCAAGCTTGGATTAAAAAAACAAGCATATGTTTGAAAAAGCAATATGGCTATAACTATTCCTGTAAGAATATTAATCCACATTGGAATTTTGTCTCGTCTAAAATTAGAATTTGCCATAATTTTGATTTTATCTCGAAGCTGTTACACTCATTTTGGTTGAAGAAATAGTGGCTGCTTGTATTGCAGTTTTTACTTGACTTGAAGTGGCTGTATCGCTTACATTTAATGTCGCTGTATTTAAGGCGTATACCGTAATTTCATATTGGTTTGTGTTTCCAACATTTGGACAAACACCTGCATAAGCTCTAACATATTCTGCATTGGTTACATAGGTAGGGTATGCACCATTAGGCATCATTTTTGACCCAGAAGGTAGGTTTGCTTTTGAAATATTACCTGCATCTTTTATCAGCGAAGTAGTAGAACTTGGCAGATTGATAAGCATCCAATGGTCAAAAGGAATATTAGGTCCAAAAGCATTAAGGTCAATCATCGTGATTGCAAAACTTTTAGTGCCACTTGGTGCATTCTCCCAAGTAAGTTGTGGCGATTTGTTTGCTCCATTGCAAGTACCACCAGTAGAGGCATTTCCAAAATTATCAGCACCAAAAACCGTTGTTATATCTGCACTTTTCAAAGTGAACGTTTTAGGTGTGTTATCATCATCTTTATCGCAAGCAACTAATGTAAATGTTACGATGACTAATAAGCCTAAAATTATTTTTTTCATTTTCTTTGAATTTTTAAATTAAGATTTTAATTGTGCAATTGCTGTTGTCCACTCTTCAATATGATAAACGGTTTTTATTTGTCCGTTTTCAATTGTATGCATATCCATTGACATAATTTTGAAAGATTTTGTGCCGTCTAATTCCATACCCATAAAATTGCCATTTGGTGAAGCTGAAAATTCACATCTTACTACCACTTGGTTGCCTTCTTGTACCATATCTTTGATTTCCCATTTCATATCGGGCATCAGTTTCCAAAAACCAGCCACTTGTCCTATGAGTTGGGCTTTGCCTTTGGTTTCTTTGGCGTTGATAGATTGAAAATCGTCAGCCAAAAGTTTTTCCAATACTTCGTTAGTATTCGTGTTTTCGTTTACGGTTAAGCAATCATTGTAAAATGTTGCTACCAATTTTTTTAATTCGCTCATTTTTTTATTTAATTTTAATTAATAATTCTATTTTAAATTGATTGTAAATGTTGCACCAGGTTGCAAATTGAAACCTGATCTTACTTCTACAACTACTACTTTATCTGAATCAATTCTTAGATTGATGCTATTATTTGTAGTTGTAAAACCTTTGATATTATGCGATTGTGAAAAAGTAAAATAATATCTATCGAATTTTCCTTCAGGTGTTACACCAAATACATCAGCTATTCCTCCTGTTCCCCAAAAAGGATCATTCAATTGTGGTAAAACTGTATAAGTAATACTGTTTTCTGTAAAATCAATTTTAAACAATCCACTAATATTACCTACTGGAGTGTTTTGTTGTGCCAAAGCAGAATTAAATTCTACATTTGTATTCGAAAGTACCGCTTGTTCATCATAAGCATTATCTGGTTTTCCAAATAAACTAGGATAGGTTACTTCAGGTTGACCAGCGTCTTGCAAAGTATTTCGCATCGTTATATTTATACCAGAATTTAATGGTAATATAACATTATCGTCATTCTTTGAACAAGAAGTTGCAAACAATAAGATTGTGAATAATTGTAGAATGTAAAATTTCATTGAAAGACATAAATTTTTTGTAAATTTCATTTTTAGTAATTTTAATTGATTAATATTGAGGCAAAAGTAATACCTTTGTCTAAAATAATTATATAGTCAATTTTAATTTATATAGTACAAAATTATAGACCAATGGAAAATATTAGCGTTGCGAAGGTTCGCAAAAACAAGAATTTCAACCCAAACAATTGTCCTGTTACACATTGTATGAATATTATTGGGGGCAAGTGGAAACCTATTGTGATTTATCTTATTACTATGGGAAAGAATAGGTTTAGCCTTTTACAAAAAGCAATACCAGACATTTCTAAGCAAATGTTGGTAAACCAGTTACGAGAAATGGAAGAAGATAATCTTATTGAACGAATCATTTATGCAGAAATTCCACCAAGGGTTGAGTATAAATTGTCAGAATATGGCAAAACAGTTTTACCAATTATTGATGTTATGGCAGATTGGGGTAAAGTTGATATGAAT
>Ga0247722_10001522_pt1 | contig 12689 bp, 9 predicted proteins | sample MSEWelMarce3H_FC_FD_189094 | JGI IMG/M metagenome (GOLD analysis project Ga0247722, IMG submission 189094) | Subsurface sediment microbial communities from gas well in West Virginia, United States - MSEEL Well Study Marcellus 3H_FC | ecosystem: Environmental > Terrestrial > Deep subsurface >... | reverse complement strand
TCCCTCGACGACGCCATCGCCATTCTCTCGGAGATATGGAATGCAAACGCCGCGATCCCCGGCAACGAGCATATTCTCGAGAGAATCCACTCCTACGTGAAAACCCAGCTCCCGCAGTCGATCAAAAACTACCAGACCGCGCATAGTGAACGCGAAACAAAGAAGAAATCTCTCGCACTCGTCGCCGATGAAATCACCGAATCGTTCCTAAATCGGACCAAATATTTCTACTGCCCTGCATCCGAGTTGTATTTCACGTACAATAATCAGGTCCGATACTCATTGATCAACGAAGACGAGATTCATCACCGAATCCTCTTGGATTTTACCGCTTCTTCGTCGATGGCTGGTTCGTCCACATCATCTTCTGCAACCGCGTCGGCCGCGAAGTACCGAATCAAGAACCGGATCATCAAAAGCATCCAATCCCGCGATATTTTCTCGTCGATTCCCGAATCTCGCACTATCCAAAATGTGATCGGACAACTCTATCCCGCTCTCTTCCGTACCCGTGATCATGCCAAGTATTTTCTCACCATTATCGGTGATGTTCTTCTCAAAAAATCCGCGCCCCTCATTTACTTCATCCCGCCCGTTGCCAAGGAGTTCATCAAAGATCTTGGTGGTGAGGGTTACTCCCTCTTCGGTTCAGGATCGAATGCATTTACAACCGCATTCAAGTTCAAATATTATGAGCACCAGTATAAGGATTGCCGGGTCGTAGATATTCACGCGCCGTCGACGTCGACGTCAACTGCGTCGGTATCAGTGTTGATCCAGACCATTTCACCGATGGGGACTCGCCCTCCCGGCTTCCGTCTCTCGCATATGCCAGATCTCAAATCCGCCGTGATCGACCTCTTCTGTGTCGCCGCTCACTATTCGCACCGATTCGGAAGTGCAGACGATTTCTTGCGTCTTCATTGTAAAACCCCGGAGGTCGCCACGCACGCCTGGTTTTTACGTGAACGTACGGATCAGCAAATCATCACCGAGTTCGTAGAATATGCGACGGAACCCGCTTCACCAGAGCATGAAATATCTATGACAAATATGCTCTATCTCTGGAAGATGTATCTCTCGGAGTTTCGCTTACCAAGCATGTTTTTTGCCGCTACCCTGCGGGCGAAGTTGGCAGAATACGCGGGAGCAACGGATATCGTATTCCCCAATCGCACGAGCCGTTATCTACCCGTCGTCAGTCAGTTTCGCCAGTTTTGGGGGGAGCATTGTGTCGTAAATGATACAGAAATAGAGTTGGAAATTGACGAACTTTCAACGCTATTCAAGGAATACACTGGCGGGACAATGGGGTCGGCATCCGACGCCACCCTTCTAGGGATTCTGCGTCACTTCTACCCGGATATCGTCATCGATGACGATAAATATATCCTGAATGTGGGGTGCCGTCTTTGGAATAAGAACGCCGAAATCGACGAGTATTTGGAGAATTTCAAGGCCCAGTGCATCGCGAATAATCACTCGTTCCCACAACCATTGTACAATGCATATGAGTATTATTGCGGACGATGCTATGCCGCGTCGAAGCGGCGCATTATTAGTAAGCGATACTTTGAGAAGTATTTCATGGAGGAATATGCGGAATACCTCGATGAAAACAGCATGATTACGATCAAGTGGTGGGTGACGGATGATGGGAGTGTATCAAGCCCATCTCATCCGGTCGCAGATTACGACACGGACGCTGACGCAGACGAAGACATACAGACATTATCATAAAAATTGTACAGAATAGACCGTGATTCTTTCGTCGCTTCTGGATGAAACATGCATCCATACACGCGCCCCTTTTCAAATTCAAACGCGCATGCGTGCCGCCGTCCATCGCGAAATTGCGTAATCCATGCAATCTCTCGAACACCTGCTTTCCGTGCCTTTGGAGTCAATATTGGTAGATCATGGAAATAGAAATGTAGTTGTTGTTCCTCCTGTTCATCATGGAATAATCGATCTCTCGAGAGATCAAGTTCTACATGTTTACTACCAATCCAAGAACTATCATAATGATCAAGATCCCCGCCATGATACACCATTAACAGCTGGCATCCATGACATATTCCAAGAACCGGCAATTTCGGAAAGTGGTATAAATAGTACAATTCTAATTCTATTTCTTTTTGTGGTTTTTCATAATGAATCGCGATTGACGACGAACCCGGCAGTATCAACCCACGAATATCTTTACGCCGAGTTATAGTATAATCACATTTGTTTACGATTTCATACGGAATTTGACGTTGATCGAATGATTCGTACAAATTCGCTAAGTTATTTACAATATCAGGTTTACCGGACGTAATAATCAGGATCATCGTTATTATATGTAAATACAAAATTCCGATTGGTTCTCTCAGTTTCACTCGTCCGGTTTTGTCGAATACCATCCGGATCTGAGCGGTTCACTTTTACAATACGCCCACTCTCAAGATAGATTTTCATAGGGAATGTCGACGCAATTTCTGAATCATGTGTGACAATGATAAGTGTAGTTCTCTTCGACATCTCGTTAATCATTTGTAGAACATAATTCTTGTGAAACGCGTCAACTGCCGCGGTTGGTTCATCCATAATTGTAATTGGTTTATTGCTAAGATAGCTCCTTAATAAGTAGACAATCTGTCTCTGTCCGCCACTTAATTTTTCACCGCGAGATCCGGCCATTGTATCGAGTCCTTGTGGTAGTTTTTTGAAAACCTCCATTATTTTCAAACGTTCAAGTGTTTCGATCGCCTCTTCCTTTGGTATATTTGTACCGTAGCATATATTATCAAGGATAGACCGGTTGAACAACACGACCTTTTGAGATACAACGGATATTTTACTTCTTAAATGCGCGCGGCTGATGTTCTGTATATCGACGCCATCAAAGAAAATCTGGCCCTCTGTTGGTTTGAAGAAACCGCACATAAGCTTTATAATGGTGGATTTTCCACTACCGTTTGTACCGATGATTGCAACCCGATCACGAGATTTTATTTTGAATGACACGTTATCCAAGATTTTCGTTGATGACAGTTTATTATCCGGGGACACGGCAGCATCAATAGCATCCGCATTCTTCGGATATTCAAACGATACATTTTGGAACTCGATATTTCCGGTAATAGGAGTATCCATATTTCGAGAAGTTGTGTCGCCAGGACCGGCACCTGCATTTTTCACTACTAATTTTTGTACATTTGCTTCATTTTCACACAATTTACCATATTCAGTGATAACCATCATACTCTGTTGTGATGTTGTTTTAACATACTTAACAAAGAATAGAATGATAATGATTAATTTTATGGTATCTGAACTACTAATTTGTTTTTTACGATATAACGTAAGTAGAATATACACGAAAATCACAAGTAATGCTGAACCAAACACGGATAATAAGAAACCACCCTTGGAGTTATGCCAAAGATGATCCTCATTACTTATGTCATATACATTATGCCTTGAACCCAAATACTCCTTTTCATCATCGATTTTCTTGGTAGTTATAATGCTGATTGAATTGCTTAATACATCATCGATATACAACAGTAGTTCATTTTCTTCATGTTCGCGTTCTGATGATGTAGCCTTGGTCTTGATCAACATGAAATAATAAAAAACGAAAAATACGGTAAATATGGCGAGTGTCAACAAGCCAATTCCCAAATTCACGTAGCATATATATCCAATAATAAGAACCGTAGTTAGAATAAATGTTAAAATCCAATATACGAAAATACTGGTGAATGTTGTAGCGGTATTTGGTATCTTCAATGCCTTTACAATGTGATTTGATATGTCTTCTTTGTCATAGTTCTCTTCATTATGCTTGAAAATAACGTCAATCAGCTTGAACCGAATAAATCGTTCTAATTTTGGATAATAAATCTTATCAAAATAATTGCCTAACATGTATGCGACGTCAATAAAAATATAAACGGCAGTCATTTTCCATAGGATCGAAATCGACTCTTTATATGCAAGGTTGTTGATTGCTGTAGTAAAGTTGGTAAACATATCAGATAATACGATCATCTCAATCGGATTGCATATTAGCGTAACTAATATGGTCACGATAAGCCATATTTTATTTTCCTTTACAAAATCTAATATATAACCAATTATGATATTATCTTGCATACTACTAATATAACTAGATATAATAGTAGTAATCTTAACTTACTTCAGTTAACGCCTCTTGGGAGTGTTGACGAGACGCGCCCTTTTTCCAGTCTTGGCGTTAATCTTGATCGCACCGAACTTACCCTTACGAGCGGTGTATCCATACTTGCGCAGACGGTTCTCCTTCTTCGCGGTAGCATGCTTCTTTGCAGAAACAATACGACCATGCTTGTTAAACACGAGTGCCGACTTCGTGAGACCACCGGGGGTCTTATAAGCGGTTCCGTGCCAAACCTGGGCGCGAGAACCCTCTAACATTTCATATCCCTTACCCTGAACGTGGTACTTGCCATCATGGCCGCGATCTAGTCGTTTCACCATTTTACTAAATTTGCTGTTATAATAAATCATTAGAAAAAAACGACAAGTGAAGTAATTAAAAGGAATTCGTGATCGGTGCTCCAAATCCGCCAGGAGCACCCGTCCATCGACCAAACCGATTGATATTATTGACCGCATATACTTTTTTGACGTTTTTGGTTTCACTGGCTACGCGAATATTTTGCGCATAAAGCATTTTCTTCGTGATACTTGTATTATTTGTGGATGTTACCATTCCTGCGTTAAGGGTTCCAAGCGACGGGCATTTATAATACGGTGTTCTGGCATCATTTACAACAGTCGGATTACCAGATGCGTCATATTGAACGAGTGCATCTCCGACACGAAATATTTCGCTACATGTGAGACCCATACCATAATTGGTACGATATCTGGGAGCAGTTGACATAATGTTACATACTCACTGTAAAATAAAATTGAAAGTAAGTTAAACCTTTCATTGTAATATACAGTACCCCCTTTATTGGAACAATCGTTTCAGAATGCCACCTAAAGTTACTTCTAAATCAAATGGAGGCGCCGCCGCTCCCGGTTCTGAAGACCTCAATAAATATCAAAAGATGACCGATGTTGAACACATTCTCAAGAAACCGGATACGTATATCGGAACGATCGAACCGGCTGACACGGTGGAATATGTAATGGACGGCAGCACTAGTGCGGCGGTTACTCCGCCCGAAAATGGTGACACTATCGCCGCCACCGCCGCCGCCCCTGCTCCTGCTCCCGCGCTAACCCGCCGCAACATCACCTACATTCCCGGTCTATACAAGCTGTTCGATGAAGGTATGGTAAACATGCGTGATCACGTCGTTCGTCAGGCACAAGCTGTCGCGGATGGCAAACCCGACGCACTTCCGGTCACTACCCTCGAAGTAGAAATCGACACCGCCGACGGAACGATCCACCTGACAAACGACGGAAATGGCATCGATGTTGCCCAACACCCCGAACACAAGCTCTGGATTCCTGAAATGATTTTCGGCCATCTTCGTACTTCCACGAACTACGACGAGAACAAGAAGGAGAAAATCGTTGGCGGGAAAAACGGGTTTGGATTCAAGCTCGTTCTGATCTGGTCGGTTTGGGGGCGAGTAGAAACGGTCGATCACGTCCGCGGCCTGAAATATATCCAAGAGTTCAAGAACAACTTATCTGAAATCGTAACCCCCGTCATCGCGAAATCCAAAGTCAAGCCCTATACCCGCGTTTCATTCCGACCGGATTACGCGCGATTCGGTCTTCCCACCAACAATCTCACGCCTGACATGCTCGCCCTCTTCCTAAAGCGCACCTATGATATCGCCGCGGTTACAGATAAGACTGTGAAAGTCAAATACAACGGCAACTTGATCCCCGTGCGTCATTTCCAGCAATACGTCGATCTCTACATTGGCGCGAAGGGTGGTGAAACCGGTGTCAAGCGCATCTATGAGAGCCCCGACCCACGCTGGGAGTACATTGTATGCCTGACGACCACAGATGAGTTTGCACACGTGAGCTTCGTCAACGGGATTTACACTCCAAGGGGCGGCAAGCATGTCGAGTACATCACCAACCAAATCGTGCGCAAGTTGGCGGAGCTCATCAAGAAGAAGAAGAAAGTCGATGTGAAACCAAATACCATCAAGGAGCAACTCATGCTGTTCCTGCGTTGCGATATCGAGAACCCGTCATTCTCCAGTCAGACGAAAGACGAGCTCGGTACTGCCGTCGCAAACTTCGGGTCTTCTTGTAAAGTCAGTGACGAATTCATCGAGAAGCTTGCGAAACTCGGCGTCATGGATGCGGCGTGTGCACTCACGGAGGTCAAAGAGACGAAAGCCGCGAAGAAGACGGATGGCGCGAAAACCAAGACGATCCGCGGAATCCCTAAACTCGTCGACGCGAATTATGCCGGGTCCGCCGACAAATCTGCGCAGTGTACGATCATCCTGTGTGAAGGTGATTCAGCGAAGGCTGGTATTATCAGTGGTCTCAGCAAAGAAGACAGGAACTTTATCGGCGTGTACCCGATGAAAGGTAAGTTGTTCAATGTACACGGCGAGACGACAAAACGCATTTCAGAGAACCGCGAGATTGCAGAAATCAAACAGATCCTCGGTCTTGAAACTGGAAAGACGTACACTGCGGCAGATATTGCGACAAAGCTGCGTTATGGAAAGGTGCTTTTCATGACGGATCAGGATTTGGATGGCGCACATATTCAGGGTCTCGGCATTAACCTTTTCCAGACAGAGTGGCCGTCGCTTACAAAGATTCCCGGGTTCATCGGGTTTATGAATACACCGATTCTGAAAGCCCGCCGCGGTGCACAGGAGCTTCTCTTCTACAATGACGGTGAGTTCGAACACTGGAAAAAGCAGTTTCCCGGCGCAGTCGTGCCCGCGGCATGGAATACGAAATATTATAAAGGTTTGGGTACCAGTACCGGAAAAGAGTTCAAGGAGTACTTCGAGCATAAGAAGATGGTGTCATTCGTGCATACCGGCAAAGAAAGCGATGACCACCTGGATATGGCTTTCAATAAGAAGCGCGCAGATGACCGTAAGGAGTGGTTGGCGAATTATTCGCGCGAGGCGTACCTCGATACATCCAAGCCGGAAATGCCGTATGAAGAGTTCGTTGACCGCGGTCTAATCCACTTCTCCATCTACGACAATGAGCGTTCGATCCCGAACTTGATGGATGGATTGAAGATCTCGCTGCGTAAAATCCTGTACGCTGCATTCAAGAAGGGCGGCCTGAAAACGGAAATCAAAGTTGCGCAATTCAGCGGTTATGTATCCGAACACTCCGGTTATCATCATGGAGAGGCCAGCCTCAATGCGGCGATTGTGGGGATGGCGCAGAACTTCGTCGGCAGCAACAATATCAATCTTTTCGAGCCCAATGGTCAGTTTGGGACGAGGCTTAAAGGCGGTGAGGATTCTGCAAGCGAAAGGTATATCTTCACGCAACTCGGCCGGCTCACGCGGCTTATCTTTCGCCAAGAAGACGACGCGGTGTTGTCATACATCAATGATGATGGTCAACTTGTCGAGCCGATGTACTATGCACCGGCGATTCCGATGATTCTGGTCAATGGAAGCAAGGGAATTGGCACGGGATTTAGCACGGATGTTATCCCACATAATCCGCTTCAGATCATCGCATACATTCGTGCGATGCTGATGGAGGCGAGCGTCGGTGACCGTCCTACCATCGAGCCCTACTTCAAGGGATTCAAAGGAACGATACGAAATATCGCGGCGGCGTCCGCGACCTCTGGTGCGTCCGCTAAATACCTCATCAAAGGCACATATGAAATCGTCGCGGATCGTAAAGTCCGCATCACCGAGCTCCCGGTTGGAACTTGGACGGATGATTATAAGGAGTTTCTGGAGAAGCTGATGGAAGTGCCAGCGGCTTCAGAGAAGGATAAGGACAAGGGTAAAACCGCGTCAAGCACCCCCATACTCAAAGAGTATAGCGATATGTCTACCGATTCCGTCGTGGATATCACAGTGACATTTCATCCATCTTACCCGCATACACCGAAAGATCTGGCCGCCGCGATTGTGGACGCTGATGCAGGAACAAACAAACTCGAGAAGCTTCTCGGATTATTTACAACGCAAAGCACGACGAATATGAACCTCTTCGACGCACGCGAGAAGTTACGGAAATACGCGACCATCTACGATATCATCGAGGATTATTATGTAGAGCGTCTGGCTCTTTATGCCAAACGCAAAGCAGCGATGCTTGCACAACTTGCGAATGAACTGCGTGTCCTCAGTAACCGCGCCAAGTATATTCAGGAGATCCTCGATGACAAGTTGGAGCTTCGCAGGCAGACGAAGGAAGCGATTTTCGAGAAGATGACCGCACATGGTTACGAACACATTGACGGCGACACCGAGTTCAAATACCTCTTAAAAATGCCGATGGACAGTGTGACGGATGAGAATGTCAAGCATCTCCTCGGTGAGCGTGATACAAAGCGCGCGCAACATCAGGGACTCACCGATACATCCATTCAAGCATTATGGACCCGTGACTTGGATGAATTGGAGGTAGAGTATAAGAAGTGGGCCACGGCGGCTGCAGCGGTAGGATCAACATCGGGATCAGGAGCCAGCGCGGGAGGCGGCGCAGTAGCAACAAAGAAGAAGATGGTCATGAAGAAGGTGTAAGTATGTAATACAATAATACGACGAATAATAATAAAGTTAATTTTTTATTATTATCCCACATCCCGGATGCCCGAGTGATAAACTTAAAACCACGGCTTCAACTCCAGTGTCTTATGCTTGTAGTCCGAGAAATTAGGCCGCGCGATTGGCGTGTACATGTTGCTCACGTCGCGTTTGTACTGAACATACCCCTCCGCCTCTCCATGCACACGAGGAACACAGTATTCAAATACTAACTCATTCAACTCCATAATCTGCTCGCGGATATCAACCGGTGAATTGGCCGAGTTCTGAAGGTAAATGGTGCGCATGATGATACGCAATGTATCGCAATCCTGTTCACCAATAACGTACTTTCCGCGCGATCTCAAGTATACACCAGCGCGTATACCGTTCTGAATGATCTGCATATTCTCCTTGCTAAAGAAGGCATTCGAAAGTGGAGAATTTTCCCAAATACCATTCAAGGCATCACGGTAGGTCACGCATTGATGAACTGGATTTTTATCATAAAGCGCGAACTGATCTTGGGTTTGCGGGGTGACAATATCAAGACGCCCGTTTTTGGGTTGTCCGATAAATGTTTCTTCAGGGAACGTACGGTAGTCAAAACGATTCATTGTAAAATTATTCTGTATATTATATAGAATATCGTATATTTTAATACTTAATATTTATATAGAATACAATGGATATTACTTCAAGTGCTAAAAATCTAGGATCTTCTGCTTTCGGAAGTTCATCATCAGGTTCTGGTGGAGGTGGTGACAGTGCCGGCGGCGGCGACGGAATGTTTAGCGGATTTATGAATTTATCAATCCAAAAAATGGTTCTTTTACTTGCGATTATAGCATTTATTATATCCGTGGGAACTGTTGCCATTTTACTATGGAAGTCCAAAAGCTCGCAGAAATGGCCCCCCGAGATCTCGAAATGCCCAGACCGTATGGATCTGAGTGGAAATGTTTGTGTTGATAAATACGGGTTAGTGGGTGGTAATAATGAAGTCATTCCAGGAGCGACAAATTGCGCTAGTTTCGAGGCGATTAGAAATTCAAGATATACGGCACCAGGACTGTCAGGAGAAGAAACCGGCTACATTCCATGGGAAGGAATAGTTGACGGTCAAAAGTCACGTGCAAGTTCGCTGAAATGTGCGACCTAGTGACTCAATTTTACCAACTTCATTGACATAAAGTACAATATTTTATGTCAGTGTATGCGTATGCATATGCATATGCGTCAATATTACATATGAAACGCGCCTGGTGTTGCCGAGGACGCTTGTTTCGCAACTGCCGGAAGAGAATCAGATGGCGATCCAGCTCCAAATGTTCCTGCCTTCATATTGCTTGTAACACACATCGAGTAGAACAAGCGTGACTGGAAGTACATCAATGCGTACACCAATATCATCAAAAATGAATACAACCCACTCATGAATGTTATTTTCCCCCTAAATAAAAGGACGAGTGACGAAAGGAACCCCAAACTAGCTACAGCCAAGAAAATAAAATTCACGACAGTAAGCCAGTAAAAAAGCAAGCAATAATCCTTATCAAGAGGAGTAAATAACTGTTGAATCGCGTCCATTTTCTGAATATACCAAGTTATAATATATAAAAACAAAAAAAGGTATTCAAATAGTGTCTAAAATATTGAAACCATAACCTTTTTATAATGGATAGACTAGAACAAATAAAACCACCGATTGCATCCATTAATTATACTCAATTCCTAGGTCGAGAAACGATCTACAATAATATACGCGACTTCTTAACGTCATTCCAAAAAAACAAATCTGACCTTACATTCAAGCGTGGTATATATATCTATGGTGCGCCTGGATCAGGAAAAACCGAATTCGTGATACGTTTATTAAAAGAGTTGAACTATGATATGGTAAAATATGACGCAGGAGATATACGTAATAAATCGATCATTGAATCCATCACACAGCACAATATATCGGACAAGAATATCATGTCAATCTTCCAACGTAAAGTCCAGAAAATCGTTGTTGTCATGGACGAATTGGACGGAATGAATAATGGCGATAAGGGCGGTATTACGTCATTGATCAAGCTCATTCGTCCTAAAAAAACGAAGAAACAGAAACAAGAAGAGATCACGATGAATCCGATCATATGTATTGGAAACTATCACATTGACAAGAAAATCAAAGAACTCATGAAGGTCTGTTATGTATATGAATTGAAAACTCCTACACCTGTTCAAATGACACAAATCATCGATATTACGATGGGTTCAAGTATTGAAGCAGGAATGCGAAAGAATATTGTCGCGTTTGTCCAAGGGAATCTGCGTAAGCTCGGCGCCGTTGCTGAAATGAGCAAGAAGTCGAATAATATCCTCGCAAATAATATTCTTCATGCAATATTTCAACCGAAAACATATAATGAAGATATCAAGAAAATCACTGAAAAGCTGTTGAATACTGAATATTCTATATCCGAACATAATGTTCTTATCAATGAGACCGACCGAACAACTATCGGACTATTATGGCACGAAAACGTGATTGATGTATTGGAAAAAATGCCGATCGACGTATCTGCGCCATTTTATAAACTGATTCTTGATAACATTTGTCAAGCAGACTACTTTGATCGAATCACATTTCAGAACCAGATTTGGCTTTTCAATGAACTATCATCACTTATCAAAACATTCTATAATCATTATTTGTATCATAAATCATTTCCAAAGAAGGCGCGATTTCATCCTACCGAAGTACGTTTTACAAAGGTGCTTACGAAATACAGTACCGAGTATAACAATCAGCTATTCATACAGAATTTGTGTATGCAATTGTCAATGGATCAGAAGGACTTGTTCGCCTTTTTCCTGACACTCAAGAAGCAATATACAGAAGATGAAATACCGCGCATACTAGAAATGTATGAAATTACAAAACTGGATGTAAACCGCATTTACCGGTATTTAGACAAATACACGGAAAAAATGGACCACGATTTCATGTCTGGGTCAGGGTCTGGCTGTAGTTTGAGTATATGCGGCAGCGGTGGAGGCGGCGGAGGTGGCGGCGGTTTACATGGAGAAAGCGAACTGGATACTATAGAAAATAATTAATAGATATCGATGCGTTTGAATAAACCCAAAAAGATATAAGGATTATTTAGAAACATTTCATTCGTTTAGTATTATTATGGGTGCATCTATTTCTTTGGATTCCAAGTATCGTTTGATTTTAAATACTGAAGTGGAATGTATTTCTATCAATGCGGCATCCTCATCTGCTGCCACGACTGGAGGCGGAGATCATAAAAATAAAAAGACGAATAAACGTCGCCATAATAAAAGCGATAGTGAAAGTGAACATAGTGCCAGTAGCAGTGAAAGCGAAGACAGCGGAAGTGGAAGCGGAAGCGGAAGCGACAGTGGAAGTGAGAGTGACGGCGATAAGACATACACGGTAAAATTAACACCAGAGATTATCGGATATATTCGTAGTTACATTCGCAAAAACCAGTTCTTGGACGAGTTTGATTTAATCACTGAAATTGAGCTTGATAAGTATGAACACGCACCAGGTTCGGCACTTGTATTCAACTCAGACTCTATTGTGTTTATGACAAATAATCAATCTCTAGAGGCAGTTGGGGATTGGGAATACATTGAGCCGGAGAAGCCCGCTGTAACATCAAGTAAATCAAAGTCTAAGAGTGGACGTGGTCGCGATCGTGACCGTCGCCGTAATGACGACGACGAAGACGACGATGACGACAATTATGAACGTAAACAATCCAAGTACAAAACCAAGGAAGACGATCTTCCAGTTAACGAGATTGAGAATATTCTCACCGAGAAATTCCAGGAATATAATAAAACGCGGGAGTTTGTCATTCACGAGTCAAAGAATAGCTTTCTCGTGTTACTCATCAAGTCAGTCGAGCTTGTAAAGGCGTAAGCAAATTCGCGTGCGGGGCGCTAGCGGGGGGG
>Ga0247722_10001521_pt1 | contig 12692 bp, 16 predicted proteins | sample MSEWelMarce3H_FC_FD_189094 | JGI IMG/M metagenome (GOLD analysis project Ga0247722, IMG submission 189094) | Subsurface sediment microbial communities from gas well in West Virginia, United States - MSEEL Well Study Marcellus 3H_FC | ecosystem: Environmental > Terrestrial > Deep subsurface >... | reverse complement strand
GTGTTGTTTATCTAACAGTTCTGTTGAAAGATAATTGTTTTCAAGTATTGCTTTTTTTTTCTTTATATTCTCTATCCTCTTTTTGTGCCGGTGTTTCTACACTTTCGTTTAATTCCTTCTCTAAATCAAAAGCCTTCTTAATTGAATCCTCAAATAGCTTCCTTCTTTCATCCGCAAGTCTTTTTTCTTCTGCTAACTTTTTTGCATTGGCTTCCTTGATATCAGCTAATTCTTTTTTGAGTGCTTCGTCTCTTTTGGTCTTCGCTTCTTCATTTGCTTTTTTAGTTGCATCTGTTCGCTCTTGTACTACCTCAACTTCGTTTTGATTGATTACTTTTCTTCGCTCTTTGTAGCTTTCCTTTAATGCTTGATTTTGTGCTTCAAATTCTTTATAGCTTGATTCAGTTAATTTCTGTTGTGCTTCAATAGCTTCATCACTTGCACCGGCTTGTTTTAACATTGCCAATGTTGCTCTTTCACGTTTGAAAGTATTGGATGCCATAACCGCACTCGAATAATTTAATGCTACTGCTTCTTCAGCGTGTTTTAAATTTAGTTTTCTTAATTCTTCTGCACTTGCACCACTTGCCTTTGCCAAAGCATATTGTTGGTCGTTATTTTCTTTAAGACTTTCCTTTGCTTTTTTGGTAGCTTCAATGTTTTGTTCTAATGCTCTTGTATTTTTCTTAGTTGCTGCAATCGCATCTTCATTTGCTTTTGCACTATCCATAAACATTTTAACCAAAGCATAACCGGCAGCAATCAAACCAACTACAACCGCTACTAATGCACCGATTGGATTGGCAGCCATAGCTGCATTCCATAACCATTGTCCGGCAGTAATTGCTTTTTGTACTATTGTGTAACTTTTCGCAACCGCACCTAATTGTTTGAAACTGTCAACACTTTCTCCAATAGCTTGTAAACCACTTGCCATTGCCATTGCTGATTGTACCTTCAATAGACTCTCCTCAACTGCTTTGCTCTGACCACCAAAGGCACCCATAGCACCGGTAACAACTGAAAACCCACCGGCAACTCCGGTTAATGATGCAGTTAATGATTTGAACTTTGCATCCGGATTGAATGCATCGGTTAAATTTTTTGCATCACCTATTCTGTCTTTCAGTTCTGCTGCTCTTTTTGCTGCTTCAACCGCTTGTGCTGATGTGGCACCAAACTTATCAGCCAATGCACCAACTTCGGCTTGTGCTTGTCTTAATTGGCTTTTTAAACTACCTAATGACTTGTCGGCTTGTTCGGTGTTTACATTTAAATTAATGTCTATTTCTTGTGCCATTTCAATTTTCTTTTGTGTTGTTTAAACGTTTCAATCCAAGTATCCGGTATTTTGTTTTTACCCTTTGCGATTTCTATGTACTCACTTTGTCCATAGTGTTCGCCCGATTTTAATAATTCAAATATTTCTTTTAACATTATGCTTTTTGTGTTACGATTACATATTCTGTATTTGCTAAAACTCCATCGTTGTAATATTCAATTACCATTGAGTCTGTCCGGTCTAACCCGGTTGTATTTGTTGGTACTGTTAATTGAATATCCAAGTCACTTTTGTTGTCAACACTTGTTGGATAAATAAGAAATGAACCACCGGTGACAATTTTAAAAGTATCATAATCATTTCTAAAAATGGATGTATCTACCTTCTGTGAAAGATTGTCAACTTCAACTCTTTCAATGTTTGCAAATCGGTATCCAATAGTGCTGCTTGAATCAAAACCTCTGTAATCTGTTATTAGTTCAAATGTAGCTTCACCACTTGTTAAATCAGTTGTGAATGAATTTATAATGTATCTTTTGTTTCTTATTATTAGCCTATCATTTAAAACAATTCCAAGTCTGTTTCCAAATGTATCAGTAACATCACTTCCGGTTAAACTTATAGGCAACAAAGCCTTTACTTTAAATATTCTTGTTTTGATATTGTAAAGATTTTCAATGTAGTTTTTATAATTGATTTCATATAAACCATTTGGTGCTAATTCATTTATCCAACTTGATTGCTCATTACCAAAATTTAACGTTACAATATTATCAGTAGATTGGTCTAATGGCACTAAATTTAATTCGTTTGAAAATCTAACGTATTGCAAAATAGCTTGTGTACCCAAAGCAGAATTTGTAAAAAAGATTTGGTCTCCGGTTGGTATTGTATATGCTAAATCATTCATATAAATTAGCATAGGTTTTGGTATGTAAGGTTGCAAATCTTTATTGACTAAAGTTGCAGTCTGAAAGTTTTTGCCTTGCGTTGGCACCTCAAACAATACATTTTCAAATGGTACTTTTATATCATAAGTATTATTTTCGGTTGTATTTTCATTTCTATAAACTAAATCACCATAAGACTGTCCATATAAGCCTTTATAAGCTACATTTAAGACATTATTGCTTTCCTCATAGGCAAAGTTAATAGACTTGAATAGTTTTGGCTTCTCAATCGTTAATTCATCACTATACACATATTTTGTAATGTCAAGTATTTTACCTTGATTGTAATACAATTCCAATGGCAATAATTCAAAGGTGTTATTCTGTTTTGGAATAATCATTAAATTGAACATCTTGACAATACCGGTAATGAAATCCGATATCTTAATATCCGGCACATAGTTTACAATGTCTATATTGGCAACAGTAGATTGTGAAGGATTGTTCGCTACTGAAATAATATTAGTTGTATTTGTAAAAGCACCGGCAATACTTCTAATTAATGTTATTTCCGGTGAAAATGTTATGTTACTTCCGCTGCTCAATTTTATTTCATAGCTTACTGAATCAGAATTAATGTTACCACTTACGGTATCAGCAGTTACGGTTTTAGTTCCGGTTAAATTAGCAAACGTTTTAAAAAGTTCACCATTTTTATAAACATAAATAGTGTACAATGCAGAACCAACCGGTGTAATTTTTACTTTAACTTTATTAGCATACTGACCACCTAAAACCGGTGTTATCCAATCCCATCTTGTCGTTAGTATATCAGTAGCCAAATTTAATTCTGTAAATGGTGAACCGGATGTAACGGTTGTAAAATTTAACGTTGTTCTTGGTGTTTGCTCTGACATCAACAAAGAATTTTTGCAATACATATGCAACTTTGTAAACTGTGGTAAGTTTAAAAATGTACCGGTAAAGGTTACACCATATTTTGTTTGTATAAACTCAAATACTTTTTTAACTGTAATTGCCGGAAACAATTCATTCCATTTTATGGCACCGGTTGATAATGTGATATCTTCCGTAGCACCACCGGTTTGATATTGGTATTTTTTTTGGTTTCCAATCAACGGATATCTCACATCATAATTTACACCGGAAATGTTTGTCATAGTTGAGACTCTTGCAATAACTGCTGAACTATTATAAATGTGGTTTAAACTTGAATAGTTCAAAGAATTCAACTTATCATCTTTAATAACATCCTTCAGTTGCGTAAGGTTACCATAAAATGTAACTTGGTAACTGTCAATAAATCCATTCTTCTTTTTTGCATTCTCTAATTGAAATGTTCCTTGCTTAAATTTGTGGGTATCAATTTCAATATATCCTTCATACCTTATTCTGTGGTCGTAACCATCATCAACGCTACTTTCATACCAATGCGAAAATATAGCATTATTCTTTTTAGATGCCGGTACATTGAAAGACTGAGAATAGTCTGTGTATAGCTTTGCTAAATCATTTGCATTTTGTAGTTGTGATGTAACACTTATCTTTTCATCTTTGAACAAATCAAGTCTTTCATATTCGGATTTGTATATTGCATAAGTATCGCCATTGGTAACTGATATACCATTTTGCAAAGTTAGTTTGTTTATAATATTGCTTACAACATAACTTCTTGCACCTTTGTTCACTCCGGAAGTAATAGTAACAAAGTGACCTTCATATTCATTCACCGTAAATCCACCAACTAAATCACCAATTACTGTAAACGGTGATGCGTTTGTATCTAAAGAACCTTCATAAACAAGTGTATTCTTTTTTATGTATATCTCTACATTTTTCTTCATTAAACTACGTTATTAAGCAAGTTATTTGAAAATTCAAACTCTACTGTATAATTGATATTTTTTTCCTTTAAATGCTTCTTTAATACGGTTGATTTACTCTTTACTGTTGCCGGTAAAAAGTTTACTAAAATAGTATCGCTCATCATTAAATCTGTAATCAATTCTGAATAGTCTTCATCCACAAATCCGGTGTTGCATTTAATCATCTTTGAACCATTAATATTCATAGTTTTTGTCTGTCCTATTTGATAATTATAGTTCCAACTTTCCGGCATTAGATTGTATTCGGTTCCCTTTGTTTCAATACTGTTTTCACTTGCTTTAAAAAACATCAATGGTTGCCATCCACCATAACGATTTACAAAGCTAACCACCACCGGTTCGTACTTACATTCTAATATTAATTCTGTTTGAAACTTTGCAATTAAAGTAGCACCTAATTTGATTTCGGTTGTATCGCTTTCGTTTACTGCCAAAGGAATTTTGTAGTTAAATGTTTCACTTGCCCCGGCAGTCAAAAATGTTTGTGTATTTACAATCACGTTATTTTTTAGATAGTTCACCACATAACTCAAAGATGCACTTCTTTCACACATAAAATTATAATAATACCTTGTGGCTTGGTATTGTACTGTAATCTTTTTTTGTGCCAATAGTATAGCAACTTCATCATTACAATAATCGTAATTCACTCCATCTTCCACTAAAGTGTATGCATTAACACCAATATAAGATTTGTCACTTAATAAAGTAAATGCAACTCCATCAGTTGAATAGTATCTCATAACCCTAACAAAGCACCAATTTGAATCATCTTCAACCGCTACTGTATCGGATGAATAATCATTTTGTATCTGACTTATTTTTTCCAATATAAAAGGCGAAATATTATAATTCGTTTCACGTTGTGTGATACTTGCTATTTTTTCGCTCATTATGTAAGTTGGATTTGTCGGTGGTAGTGTTCCCTTATTCCACAAATAAACCTCAACTTTTGTTGCTACTTGGTCTGACTCATCAATTACGACTTGATACGGACTTCTTGCTGCTATTAATATCATTTGAAATTCTCTTTTATAATTTGATTAATTGTGGAATCTACATCCAATGCAAATGCTTCTGCTATTTCTTTTGGTGCCATCGCAATATTTTCTTGTACTGCATCTCTTAAAAAGTTACTTGGCTTGATACCTTGATGATAAACCGCTTCTCTAACTGCATACGGACTTATCCCTCTTTTGTTTGACCAATCAACGAAATGCTTTACACTTGGTTTAATTCCCTTCTTGAAACTAAATGGACTGTTACCACCATTTTGCTTCCATAACTTACCCTTGTTGTTTGTTCTTTTAAATGTGCTTGTTGTCATTCTTACACCACCTACACCTCTCACACCTTTGTCAACAAAAGCACCATAATCAGACATCCCGATATTCAATGTCATAGACCGCTTCATAAACTTTACGCCATTGTTTTTAACACTATTTTCCAACTTACCGGAATCAACTTTGCCTCTGTCTTTTAAATTCTGTTTTGCATCAGCAACCACCTTGTCACCAAAGTCATTCATTGCATCTTCTAAATGTTTGAATTTAATATTTAGCATTTGTTAATGTCGTTTGGTACATAGATAGTAAAATTAGTCTCATAACCGGCTAACATATTTTCCATTTCTTTATTGATAACTTCACTTGTCGGATTTCCTTCAAGTTCCCATCCATCATTGTGGATTGTAGATTGTCTTATTCGGCTGATTAAACGATTGATTACGTATAACTGATTAGTTAGTATGTAGAACAAATTATCATTGCCATAAACGCCTATTTCACCTTCTTTTGATATATTGACAATATCCAAATTAAAAATAGTCAAATCAAATCCTAAAGTGTTTTCATTATGTGTTACAGAATTCAAAGTAATATGACTCAAAGGAAAGATAGTTTGCTTTGCCAAATCAACTTCAGTTAACGTACCTACTGTAACTTCATTCACAAATGGATTGCTTATTAATTCTTCATTCATCGTATCTATGATTTCATACAATGCTTCAACTCCTTTTTTCTTATTGTCCATTTCTTTTGTTTATTTTTTCTAACTGTTTTTGTCTTAAATTTTGTCTGCTTATTTTATAGCATAGCATCTTAAAACAAAGGTGCATATTTATTTTTGTTACCTTCTCGATTCTTGTGACATCATTCTTTGCTAATTCGGCAAGGCTACTAAACCATCCCCACTCATTCGTAAATTGGCTTTCGGTACTGAACTCATCTTGTTCACTTGTGCTTCCAAAGATTTGTGGGTAGATTTCACTAAATCCATTCCTAAATTCCAAAAAAAAACCGTAGCACCCAAAACCGCACTCATCGGCATATCTTTCAAAATCTCGTGATATTTGTCACCTTCATACTTCTCAACTCTGTACTTGCCATCTTTCGTGTATTCGGTTACCGGTCTGTATAAAACTCCCATTGCAGAAACTATATTGTCAAAGTTATCAATGTTGTTGTTTAAATCTAAAAATTCCCCAAAGGATAAATCATCCAATTTCGGCACCCATCCAAAAGTTATTCCTTCCATCTGAAACGATTGTACAAGTTTTGCTTCTTGGTTTAATAACTGCAAAATAATACTTACTACTTTGTTTGCATCATCATAGCTTATCTGCTTTGCTTTTTCTTCTGATAACTCACAAAAGATTTCTATTATCTTAATTGAGAGATATGTTTCTTGGTCTTTTTGGCTCTTGCTAATTTCAAACTCTTTCAAATATCTTTGATACTTTGATAGGCTGATTTCGTCTAAACTGCTCGGTACAATTAATTTCATATTCATATAACGTTATTTATTTTATTTTGCGATTATCTGATTGCGTAAGTTCCTCTATTTTTTAACTCTTTGAATGCTTGGTAAGACAAAGCCAAACTTATCACACTATCATCGTGAATTCCTTGTGGTGCAGAATACTGTACCTTTCTTGTTGTTTGATTGTATATGTATGTGAATGCTTCCAATTCATCTATCAACCAATTGATGTCTAATATCTGAATGTCTCTTTGCTCAAATAAAACTGCCAAGTCTTCAATCATTATAGGCTTGGTCTTTGTGCTTGTTACAAATGGATAGACTCTTTTGCCACATATCTTTTTTAGCATCTCAAAGAAGACATCACCTTGATTGTTCACCTCTACATATACCTTTGCATCAAACTCATTTATCTTCATTGCAACCTTCTCAATGATTCTTGTCCATTCGTCTTGTCTCCATCGCTCACAATATACAATTTGCTTGTCTTGGTTTATAATAGTCAAGACTGTATAATCATCTGCTCTACCAATATCTAAACCACCATAGTAAGCATTTGAATTTGAAGGTACACCAATGCACTCTTTTACGTTTGCAAACAATCCACTTGAATTGTCTAAAAACTCGGCAAGGTATTCTTGTCTGAAAATGTGTGATGGAAGACTTCTTTTTCTCTCCTCTAAATCTAACTCATTTATGAATGGTGTATCATATGAAGTAAAATGAAAGTACTTGTATCTGTTGTCATAGTTTGGTTGCAGCGAGAGAGAATAGAAATGATTCTTACCTTTAGGTGTTGAAATGAATATAACCTTTTTACCTTTGACCAAGACTGTTGCTGAAAGCACTTCACTCCATAGTTCTTCTCTTGTAAATGCAACCTCATCAATGATAAGATAGTCAAATGTGTTTCCTCTAATGTTGTCCGGTCTCTCTCCGGAAAAAAAAGATATAGTACTTCCAAATCCTTTGACTGTTAACTCACTTTGGTTAAACTCAAAAAAACCACTTGTCCGGGTGGCTTTCTCTAATTCACTAAATACTTTCTTTCCTTGTTTGTATACCGGTGTTACCCAAGCAATATTGCAACCTCTGTTATTGATTGCCCAATACAACATTTGATTAATAGCCAACATAGTCTTGCCAAACTGCCTTCCTATGTTTAGAACATAATACTTGTATGATTCATTATTGATTGAATCGTGAATCTGTCTTTGATTTGTATGTGGCTTATATCCTTTTATACTATTCATCAAATTCAAACTTGGTCACATTTACATCTGTCTGTGTCTTCTCAACTAAACCATTCAATCTTTGTGTAATGCTTGGATTATACATTCCGGACATCCCACCTTCGATTTGGTCCTTACGTGTTTGCTTTTTTATATATGAACAGATGGGTGCATAGTTGGTGTATCTATTATCCTTATTCTTCAAATAGTCTCCTAAATCTTCTATGATATCGTTATCAGATAACCAACATTCAAATCCTTCTATTGTCAATGGTCTTTCTTTTTCTCTATACACTTGGTTGGCATCTTTACCTACCCAATCTTTTACAATGAAGGGTTTGCTCTTTGTCTCTTTTTGATATGCTAAGAAGTACTCTTTAAGTTTCTCCGGTGATTCTATGTATTTTGGCTTTCCCATAGTATTTGTTTTTTTATTTGTTTATTTCTTTTTGCTCTGATAAATCATTTGGATAGAATAAATCACAATTGTATGCATCTGCTTCTCTGTTTGTCTCTATCCAAGTTTGTCTAAATTCTGAAGGTGTCGCAGTAAATCTATAACAAATTGTTTTTGATGGACAATTTATGTCATTGCATTTTGATATGTCTGCCATCTCTATACTATTTTATAATTAATGATTCTCATATTCTTCAATTCGTAGTTTCCTTCTTTGTCTGTTTTAACGTGAGCAAATCCATGATTGTAATTATTGTATGGTGCATATTCCGGCTCCAATCCACAAAGGCACCCGGTTGACCAAGTTGTTGTTACATCACCGCTTAATGTCTTTTCTGTATGCTCTGATGTCCTATGGTGATGCCCTACTATACAACTTTCTTTGGCTTTAAGAAATAAACCTCTTGCCGGGTTTACCGGTGGTGCAAATCCGCCATACCATTCGTGACCATGAAGTATTGGAAGTTTACCGGCTAATGCCATTTGTTTGTCTTTGATTAAAGTTACTCCAAATTCTCTGAATCTTAATAACTGTTCAAGTTTGAAATCGTCAATACCTAATAACTCCGGTGCCTTAATCATTAAGAAATGTTCCCATCTTACTTCGTGATTACCTATCTTGAAATAGATTGGGCAGTTGAATGTCTCTTGCAATAGTTTTAAAAACTCTCTACCCATTTCTAACTCTCCGGCTAAATCTCTCAATTTTGGATTCTTAAGGAATCTTGATGCCATATAAAAATCTAAAGTATCTCCATTTAAATAGACTGCATTTACTTTATTCTCTATTCCATAATTGATTGCTAATTCAAGTGCTTTGTTGTCTTGGTAAGGGAAATGGATGTCAGATAAAATAAGTATGTTGTTTTGTCCTTTAGGAATGATAAATGGTTCGCATTTCTCATAGTCTGATTCCGGAAGTGTTTTTCTAATAAAGTTCTTTTTTTCTTCTTCTGTTCTTGTTTGTACAACTGTTTTTTGCGTTGAATTTGCTTTCAGTTCTCCTCTGTATCCTCTTACCATTGCTCTTGCTTGGTCTAAGTTATCAAAGTATAAACTGTTTTCACCTAATACCATCCTTGACAATGCCATTGTGGATGCTTTAGGGAATCTGTTAATATAATCGATTACAATATCTGACTTGAAATTCTTTCTATTCTTATTCCCTAAATTAGCCATAAATTTATTTATTCGTTAGATTCAATACAGTTCTTTATCTGTTGTAATTTTTCTTTGCTTGTAATGTTTTTCACCTTCTCTATTATTTCAAACTGCATTGGCGATTGGTTTAATATTACACCTCTTATCTCCTCAAGTTTTGGCTCTTCATTCTTTGTGATTTCATACAACTTAATATTGTGAATCAAAGTAGCGTGAGTGAAATCCTTTCCATTTTGTTTAAAGATTTCCAATATCTTATATAACGTGAAATTCCAATCTTTGCGTAATATGTATATGAATAATGTTCTTGCGGTCACCACCGGTCTTTTTCGTGAGTCTTCGTAAATATTAATATTCAACTCTTTTTTGATTTCTTGCTCTATTAGTCTATAGTCTTTTATCATTGTGTTTTCAGTTTTAATAATCGGTAACATTGGATATACATTTCTCTTGCTTTAGAGCGATAGATTTGCTTATAAAGAGTAAATACTGCTCTGATGTACTGATAATCGCTTAAACAGTCTTTAAATGCTTTCTTGCAGTATGCTTTACCATAACCTTTGCAGAAGTTCACATTGTCGGATGTATCACCAATTATCATTTGCTCATAAAAATTATACTTTGCTTCTGATTCTGATATATCGTAATAGCATTGGTGCTTTAAATGGTAGTTATAAATCAAACAAGGTAACTGCTTGTAATCTTTGTCAATCGATACAATCAATACTTCATTCCTTCCAAATGTATCTGATAAGTTCTTCCAATAAGTAGCAACCAAATCATCTGTCTCAACACCGGCACCTCTTTTGGCTTCGTACTGTTCAACTACATAGACTTGCAATTCATTAAGTATTGGTGGAATCTCTCTGTCAACTCTATTGGCTTTGTATGTCTTTGATATTTGCTTCCGGAAGTTTCCTCTTGCACAAGCGAATGTCATCACCTTATCAACTTCGTAGGTTTCTTCAATCCGGTTAATGATATTCATAAAGACTTCATCAAACTTTAACTTGGCATCTTCAATCGTATGGTAACCGGAATCTGTTTCTTGCTCTTTGGCTTTATAACAACTTGACCAAATCAAACTGTCTGCATCTACTAATATTATCATAATTTGTGATTTATAAATGAAAAAATATGTTATATTATTGGTAAAGTCCATCCATCTCCTAAAAGACTTGCGGCGTGATTTCTTGTAAGTATATCGCAATAATTATCAGTAAAACCTTGAAGTCTGCAAAGTTCAATTTTATTTAAAATCCTTACATTATTATTCGGTAAAAATTGTGGATTATCAAATACTAAATTAATCATACCAAGTTCAGTATATCTTTTATATAATTTATCTTTATTTACTAATTGTCTTTCTTCACTTTCTAATACTGCTCGTGCTTTTTTTCTATCAGTATAGCCGGAAGTTAAAACATCTTGAAATAATAATCCTTTATCTTTTGGCTGTGGTATATCAGTAATAATATCACCAAACATCCCATCTTCTTTAGTTCTTATATTACTCCAATAATATCTATCACGAAGTTGAGCTGTTAAAAGTGAACTATTTATACGACAAGGGTAAACTCCTAATGCTCTACTCATAATCCCAATATCTAACTTATTAGCACTTCCAACATTTTCTTGGAAAAATAATACTTTAGAATTTAATGATTTGATATGTTCTAATATTTCAATAAACACAAAGAATAGACTTGATTTATTTCCATTTATTCCAACTCTTTTACCGGCAGCAGATAAATCTTGGCAAGGTGAGCCACTCAATACTAAATCAATAGTCTTCCAATCAATATTCCATTCTCTCCATTTGGTTACATCACCAACTTGAATAGTATCCGGAAAGTGATGTTGTGTCAATTCTATAGCGTAAGGTTTTATTTCACTTGAATAGTACTTATCAACCTTTATACCGACATTTTCCAATGCTTGTCTGCCGGTATTCATTCCGTTAAAAAGAGATAAGACTATCATACAAGTCTGTTAATTTGCTCTTTTGTCTCTTTGGCTTCTTCGATAGTCTTTAGGTAGTCTATGAATTTCATACTTACATAACTACTGCTAAAGCATTTGTGCATTTCCATTTGTGCTGCAATCCAACATTCTTTCATTTCTTCAAGTGTGAAGGTTTTTTCATTTTCTGTTTTCATAATTTTATTTAGTGATTAATTTTTTTTCAAAGATAATAAATTATTAGTTATAAACAAAATTTTAATATCTTTTAATATTTGTTTACGATTGACGCTTGACTTTCTGAAAGCATATAGCATTTTTTATCAATCAAATTTTTGTTTTCGTACTTGTAAGTAACCGGTGTATTAATGTTGACTAATTCCGGCAGTATCAATGTATCCAAGTGATAAAGATAGTTTCCATCACCATCAAAGACATAATAAAACTTCATACAGTTTGGCTCTTGCATCAATTTATCATACTTGTATTGCTCTAATACCTTTGTTGGATAGTATTTATGTCTCAACTTAAATTCCATCACACAATCAAATCCCTTTGGTGTTTTACCTTTGGCATCGTAGTGTTCGAATCCATCACCGCACCAAGTTAAATTCCACCCATCTAAGTTCAACAAATGAATTATTCCTTGTTCCCATTTATGGTGTGATGTCTGTTGGCTCATTTAAAATTTTATTTCAATTAAACATTCTTGTTTGTTATAATATGCCATTAGTTCCATATCGTTTGCAGCACCTTCTCTTGGTATTCTTCCTCCATACTTTATATTTCCTTTTAGATTTTTAACTTTAGCACATATAATTCCATCTTCACAAGACCAAATAATAATTGAATTCTTGTTACTGTCTGATAATTTTACTAATTTTCTAACTGCAACCGGTAGTGGATATGCCTCTTGTATTTTTTTTAATCTTCCTTTAACTTCTACATTTGCAATATGTTTATTTTCTTTATTGTAAATTAAAAAATCAATATCAAATTCATTTGCCTTGGTGTATGTGCAATTATAAAAAGTACAAGAGG
>Ga0247722_10001519_pt1 | contig 12695 bp, 7 predicted proteins | sample MSEWelMarce3H_FC_FD_189094 | JGI IMG/M metagenome (GOLD analysis project Ga0247722, IMG submission 189094) | Subsurface sediment microbial communities from gas well in West Virginia, United States - MSEEL Well Study Marcellus 3H_FC | ecosystem: Environmental > Terrestrial > Deep subsurface >... | reverse complement strand
TGATTTTTTTCTCAATTAATGTAGTATTAATATGTTTTGATAATTCTGCAATGGGAATATGGTCGGTAATTAATCCTACTTTTATGTCTTCATGAACCATAAACATTAGGGCTTCCCCTTCAAGTTGTTCGTTTAAATAATCAGTATGGCCGGCAAATTTATAATCTTCCGCTTGAATGTTGTATTTATTTATTGGCGCTGTCACTAAAACATCAATTTGGTTGTTTTTTAAAGCCGTTGTAGCTGCTTGAAACGATTTTATGGCGTATTTACCAATTTCTTCATCCAATTTGCCGTTTTCTAAATTAACACCTTCGCGCCAAACATTTAGTACATTAATTTTACCCAAAACAATCTGATCCAGTTTATCAATTCCTTGTATGAATGCAGTTAAATTATAGTTTCTTTTTAAAAAAGAAACAATTTTAGCATTGGCAAAAATCACTGGCGTGCAGATGTCTAACATTCGGGTATCTTCAAATGTTTTTAATATTACTTCTGGTCCAATGCCGTTCATGTCTCCAATAGAAACACCAACAATTATATTTTCTGAATGTTTTACCATTTTTATTTCTTAATTTTGATGCAAATTTATAAAAATAAACCGTCATATGTTTACAGGAATCATAGAAACTCTCGGAATAATTTCAGATATTAAAAAAGATCAGGGAAATGTACACTTAACAATTCAAACAAATATTGCGAATGAGTTAAAAATTGACCAAAGTGTGGCACATAATGGTGTTTGTTTAACCGTTGTAGAGATTTTTGATAACAAACACGTAGTTACTGCTATACAAGAAACAATTAATAAAACTACTTTAGGTTTGTGGAAAATTGGCGACAAAGTAAATATTGAAAGAGCCATGAAATTAGGCGACAGATTGGACGGACATATTGTACAAGGCCATGTAGACCAAACCGCAGTTTGTAAAAGTATTCAAGAAAAAAGTGGTAGTTGGGAATTTACTTTTGAATACGACACGGCTTTAAATAATATTACTATCGAAAAAGGTTCTATTACTGTAAATGGCACCAGCTTAACGGTTGTAAATTCAGCTAAAAACAGTTTTAGTGTGGCCATTATTCCATATACCTACGAACATACTATTTTTCATACTTTTGAAATTGGAACAAAAGTAAATTTAGAATTTGATGTGGTAGGAAAGTACATTGCCAGAATGTATGAACTTCTAGGATAATCTCTTATTTTAAAAAACATTTAATAAGAAACCCTTGTAAATACTGATACTTACAAGGGTTTTGTTGTGGTCCCGCCTGGGTATTATTTTTTTATAAATGTTTTTGAAGCAGTGCCTTCTTCAGTTATAATTTTAACAAAATATGAAGCATTTGGTAAATTTGAAACATCCAAAATTGTTTTTTGAGATTCAGCTACTTTTTGCCCAATTAAATTATAAATTTCTGTTTTAAGATATGTTACAGTATTATCTGTTTTTATATTTAAAATATCTGAGGTTGGATTAGGATATATTATCACTCCTAAATCTAGTGCTAAATTTGACAATCCCAATGATGTGCTAGTATTTAAAATATTAGATCGCAATTGATTAGACGAAGAAGTCACATTAGTTCTACCCCCTGGAGTAGAATTACAAACTGGGGTATCAATACTTATGTAATATTCATATGTATTAGTTAAAGTATTAGCATTAATGTCATTATAAGATAAGTTAGAAGCTGAAATAGTATCAATTAACTCAAAAATTCCTGTGCCAATTTTTCTATAAATCTTGAAAGTACCATAACTAAATCCTTCGTAGGGATTCCAACTTAAATTAACAGCATTGTTAACTGCTGTACCACTTTGTAATAGTATTGTACGATGTATAGCGGAATTTAAATTACTTGAATTGCAAATACTAACTGTGTTTACTTTGTATTTATTACTGTTAGTCAAATTATTTGAAGTTAAGTCTAAATATGAATTTTGGTTTGGAGGGATACTACCAATAACATTATAAACATTTGTACTTACTTCTTTTAATATTTGATATTCTAGTACATTATTACTATTCGCATTATTTATATAAATTCTATTCCTATTTGGGAGTGTTTCATCACTAGTTACATAACAAATACTAGTACTGTCAAAATTAAAATTAACAGTTACATTTTGATTTGCGTTAATTGTTGTGCCATTTTGGTTGACTAATGTCCAAGTTACAACAGTTAATCCAATTGGGAATGTTACAGGAGCATTATTTGTTATAGTATAATTTGTGCAACTTTGACCAGTTGGTAAACCTAAATTAACATTACTTGCAACACATTGATTTGGAGAAGTAGTAATTACTATGTTGTTTGGCGCTAATAAAGTTGATGGTTGTGATGCTACTGCAACAACTATAGGATTAGAAGGAGCCGAGCATCCACCATTAATAACGGTATACGAACCGCTTTGTGTAACGGTAATAGATTGCGTAGTAGCGCCATTAGACCAAAGGTTGCCTGTTGCATATGAAGATGTTAAAACGACAGATTCTCCTTGACATATATTAATAGGGCCTGAAGCAGAAATTATTGGTGTTACAGGTATAGGATTTACCAATACATTTAATGTGTTGGAAGTAACCGAGCAAGTGGAGCCAATATACGCTGTAACAGAATAAGCGCCACTATCTGTAACTGATATGGATGGAGTAGTTGCTCCATTACTCCATAAATAGCTTGAATAATTAATTGTATTCTGGGGTATAGTATATGTGAAAGTCCCCGACACAGATTGGCCAGATCCAATCTGTGTCCAATTAATACCATCTTGAGATACTTTAAAGCTGAATGTGTATGCTAACGTACCAATATTTAAAATTATTGACTCTATATTTTCTTGAGGTGTCTCTAAATCAATTACAATAAATTGAGGGTTAGTAACACTTGGTGTAGAATTACTGTTACTTGTCCATGTTGTACTTGTTAAACCATCAACAGCATTTTTACCATTTGTTTGCCAAGTTCCAGTTCCAGAATAACTACTTGCATAACCGGGTTTATTTAAAGCTAAATTTACCCCGTTTGAAAAAGCTTGAATTTCAGAAACCCGTGCTATACCTCCAGGGCTATTAGTACATTCATATTTCAAATATCTAACTGCAGATAAACTATTTAATGATAATGACACCGAGGAACCTGCACAAATAGTTGTTGGACCAGAAGAAACTACATTAACACTGCTTGGAATTTGAGTTACAGTAACTACAGTAGGTTGTGAAACAGATCTACAATTACTATTTGCCACCGAAACGGTATAACTACCACTTTGTGTAACAGTAATTGATGGAGTAGTTGCTCCATTTGACCAAGTATTTCCTGTAGGATAAGAAGAAGTTAATACAACCGATTCCCCTTGGCATAAAGACGTTGACCTTGAAGTAGATATAGTAGGCACTGTTGGTGCTGCGTTAGCAGTTACAGCAATAGTATTAGAAGTCACACTACATGTAGTGCCAATAAATGCTGTAACAGAATAAATACCACTCTCAGAAACTGTAATTGATGGTGTTGTTGCGCCATTGCTCCATAAGTAACTAGAATAATTTGTTAGCGTAGGTGTATAGGTAAAACTTCCAGAAACGGAAGTCCCAGCGCCTATTTCGACCCAGTTTATGTTATCTTGAGAAGCCTTAAAACTAAATGTTTGTGTAAAGCTACCAATGTTTAAAAGAATAGAATCTATATTAACTTGAGATGTTTCTAAATCAATTACAATAAATTGTGGATTAGTAGTACTCGGTACAGAACTACTATTACTTGTCCAGGTCGTACTTGATAAACCATCAACAGCATTTTTACCATTTGTTTGCCAAGTGCCAGTGCCAGTATAACTACTTGCATAACCGGGTTTATTTAAAGCTAAATTAACCCCATTTGAAAGCACTTGAATTTCAGCAACCCTTGCTTGTCCTCCAGGATTATTAAAACATTCATATTTCAAATATCTAATTGCAGACAAACTATTTAAGGATAAAGAAACCGTAGAACCTTGACAAATTGTTGTTGGGCCAGAGGGTAAAATGGTTATGCTATTTGGGGGGGGTAGTAACAGTAACTACTTTAGGTAAAGATGTAACTAAACAACTTCCATAAGAAACCGTATACGAACCGCTTTGAGTAACAGTAATGGATTGAGTGGTAGCTCCATTAGACCAAACATTTCCAGTAGGATACGATGAAGTTAAAACAACAGACTCTCCTTGACAAAGTGCAGTCGATCCGGAAGCGGTGATAGTTGGCGGTAATGGATTGGCTACTCCTGGAACTACAAGTACTTGATCTGTACAAGAAACAGCTCCTTTACTTACCGTTACAGTGTAGGTAGTTTCAACACTCGGATTTACTGTAATTGATGGTGTTGTAGCACCGTTAGACCATAGATACGTTAAATTATTGCATAATGCAGTTGTATTAGAAGGATAGATTACGCCAATATTGTTGCATTGAATGGTTTGAGTCATACCTGCATTAATAATTGCTCCAGGTTCATAATATATAGTAATTGTTGGAAAATCACCACTAATGAAATTATAAGTTCCTCCTGATTTTATATATGCAACACAAGCTCCACTTCCACCATTAAAATTTAAAGTTCCACCGTTTTCAACAACATACTTGTTATTATTACCATTGTTTGTATATATACCTCCATTACAAATTATTTTTCTATGTCCACTATCACTCCCAGATTGATTGGTGCTCAATATAGAGGCTGAACTCATATCAATATTACATGTTGCTGGTAATGTTGAAAAATTAAAATTAGAATTTGTTAAAGAAATAGTTGTATTATTTCCACAAGTAACAATTGTATTTGCTACTATTTTTGGCATTTCCCCAACAATTATATTTTGGGATGCGCTAAAACAATTAGATGTTAAATTGGTATTTACTAATTTATAAGTTCCTGCAACAGTAGCAGCGTATGAATTACTAGTTGCATTACTTATTGGACTATCATTTAGATACCATTGATAGCTAACATTTGTTGATGAATTATCTGTTAATGTTAGAGATCCTCCATCACAAATAACAGCTGGAGAGACAAATGTTACAATAGGAGCTGCGGGCGCTACTAAGCAAATTTGTTCAGCTCTAATGTTATCAATTTTATACGTCAAAGCCACTGGAGGGCTGTTAAAACCAGTGTTGGTTGAATTCCAATTACCAAAGAAAATAATTTTTTCATATTCTCCATTAGCAACTGAAGTATTATCCATCGGTACAGAAAAATTAAATGTTAACGTTTGCCATTGTCCTGGCGTAGTATAGGCTTGACCATTTGCTGAAGATGGACCTCCCATTTCAACTTTACCTAAAATATTAAATGCTTGATTTGCAAACACATCTACTTGCATCGTTTTGTTTGATGTAAGTCTTGCCTTTTTTGTAGTCAAAATAAATTCTACTCCTTGCCATGGTTGCCCTCCCAAATTTTGTGTTCCTTGTAAGACATTACCAGTAGCTGAACACGAACTAGCCCCCAAAACAATTGCTGCTCCAGCTCCTTCAAATCCTGTAACACTTGAGTAAGTTGTTGGATCTTCAAAATTTTGCAATAAAGGTAGTGTTTGTGTGTTATTAAAACTAACCACAACTGGTTGAGAGGTTGAAGTACAATTAACATTAGAAACGGAAACAGAATACGAACCTATTTGTGATACGGTAATTGATTGAGTGGTTGCTCCATTACACCATAAGTTTCCAGTGGGATAGGAAGAAGTTAACACTATAGACCCTCCTTGATTAATAGTAGTTGGCCCTGAAGTGGTTATAATTGGCGGCGCTAGTGCGGAAGCTACATTAATATTTAACGTATTTGAAACCACACTACATGTTGAACCAATATATGCAGTTACAGAATAAGCACCACTGTTTGAAACAGTTATAGATGGTGTGGTTGCTCCATTGCTCCATAAATACCCACTGTAATTTGTTAAAGGAGGTGTAAATGTAAAACTTCCCGAAACAGAATTGCCATTCCCTACTTCAATCCAATTGACATTATCCTGTGATACCTTAAAACTAAAAGTTTGTTGAAAACTACTAATATCTAAAAGTATAGATTCCAAATTAAATTGATTCTGTAAATCGATTACAATATAATGTGGAGCTGTCAAAGATGGTAAAGGATTTCGATTACTAGACCAACGACTTCCCGAATTTCCATCAACAGCTTTACTGCCATTGCTTGCCCAGTCTGAACCGCCCCCGCCTCCATAACTATTGGCAAATCCAGGCTTATTTAGAGCAACATTGACCCCGTTCGAAAGTGCTTGAATTTCATGTACGTTGACTTGACCACTATCTGCAGAATAATATGATTCAAATTTTAAATAACGAACGGAAGATAAACTATTTAAACTTAATGTAACAGAACCTCCCTGACAAATTGTTGTTGGACCAGAAGGCAAAACCGTAAGATTATTTGGGGGGGTAGTAACAGTAACTACTTTAGGTAAAGATGTAACTAAACAACTTCCGTAAGAAACTGTGTACGAACCGCTTTGAGTGACAGTAATGGATTGTGTACTAGCTCCATTTGACCAAACATTTCCTGTAGTATATGATGAAGTTAAGATTACTGACTCTCCTTGGCACAAAGCAGTTGGGCCTGAAGCAGTAATAGTTGGTGGCGATGGATTAGCTCCCCCAGGTATTACCACTACTTGATCTGTACAAGAAAGACTTCCTTTGCTAACTGTTACAGTATAGGTTGTTTGGACGCTCGGGTTTACAGTGATTGTTGGTGTTGTTGCGCCATTTGACCATAGATACGTTACATTATTACATAATGCTGTTGTATTAGAAGGATAGATTACGCCAATATTGTTGCATGGAATTGTAGTTATGTTACCTGCATTGATTAATGCGCCTGGCTCATAATAAATGATATAACTTGAATGATATGGACCATTGGTATAATTAAAAATCCCTCCAGCTTTAACATAAGCAATATTTCCATTAAAATTATCTCCAAAACCATTTAATGTTCCTCCATATTCAACTACAAAAACATTATCCCCAGAACCATTAATTGTTACATTTCCTCCAAAACAAATTATTTTTCTTTGCCCACCTCCACCACTTGATCCAACATTGGTATTAACAATTGAAGCGGTGCTCATATCTACATTACAGGATGTTTGTGAAGATGAAAAACTAAAATTTGGATTAGTTAAAGAAATAGTTGCGCCATTTCCACATGTAACAATAGTCTCAGGTACTATTTTTGGCATTTCTCCTACAATAACATTTTGAGAAGTGCTTGAACATCCAGTTGTTAAGTGCGATACAACTAACTTGTATGTTCCAGGTTGATTAGCGGCGTATGAATTGTTTGTTGCGTTATTTATTGGGTTATTATTAAAAAACCATTGATAACTAACGTTTGTCGATAAATTATCGGATAAAATAATTGGCGAGCCTCCACAAATAATTGCTGGGGAATTATATGTTACAACTGGTGATGGCGGCAATGGATTAATAGTTACAGTAATTAAATTAGAAATGAAAACCGAACCATTCAATGCTGTAACTTTTAAGGCGAAAACACCAGATGAAGAAGGGACATAACTTAAAGCATTTTGTCCAGATATATTCACGTTATCTTTCAACCATTGATATTGATATATCCCTGAAGGAGAAACCGAACCTGTTAATTGAACTGTGCCGCCTGTACAGAATGTTACTGGACCATTAGCAGTTATTTCAACAACTTGAGCCAATGATGTAATGGCAAAACTTATTATTGCGATTATTGAAAAGATAATTTTTTTCATGATCATTTTATTTATTAAATAAATTAATTTTTTATTTTAAATTTAAAGTACAATATTAACAAATATAATTGATTATCAGTTAGTTTTTATTTAGATTTTAAAATTTAGCGATGTTTTAAATACCATAAATCATCGATTTATCAGTGTCTACAATCCAACCTCATTACAATAATAACCAAGTCAAAAAATCACAAATTATACTTAACCAAAAAAGTTGAGCATTCGGTTTTGCTCAACTTTTTGCTCAACTTTTTAATAAGAAACCCTTGTAAATACTGATACTTACAAGGGTTTTGTTGTGGTCCCACCTGGTATTATTTTCATTAAATTAAAAAAATTTAGTATTGATAATCAAATAGTTACAACTAAAAAAAGGGTATTTGTAAAGTTGAACAAGAGGTTTTGCTCAACCTTTTGCTCAACTTTTTTTTATTATATTTGCTTCAGGTATAGGATAAACAATTAAATTTACCTTGTAAAGCTAATTTAAGCAATTTAATTGATTTTCAAAATAATAATCCTTGAATGAAAGTATCTGCAGTTATTTGGAAAAAGAGAAACTCTGATGGATTGTATCCAATCAGGATAAAGCTATATGCGGACAGAAAAAACAAATACATTGCAACCGGTCTTGCAATCCCTTTAATTCATTGGAGTGAGAAGAATAGGAGAGTATTGAGAAGTCATCCAATGCACGAAAGATACAATACAATACTAACAAACCTACTTGAATCTTATAATTCAACTTATACTCATCAAGACGTTTTAGAGGATGTGGCAAGTGGAACTCTTGGGGATTTATTCAACGAGAGAATTAGAGATTTTCATTCCAAAAACAGAATCTCAGCGGTAAAAAGATATACAACGTTAATTAAACACCTGAAAGAGCTACAATTGATTTCGTTACCAATTCAAGATTTAAATAAAGAACATATTAGGTTATTCAATCAATATTTAATAAACAAAAGGAGGTTATCAAGTGCCACATTAAAAAATTACAATAAAGTATTAAAAACTTCTTTAACTTATGCTGAAGATAACCCAAGATTTTCAATGCCTCGGGTTCACCCTTATCACAAATTTGACCCTATAAAAGAAAATGGGGGGACAAAAATTACACTGAAATTATCAGATATCCACTCATTAGATGAATCATTACATTTTGACATAAATCCAATGTCAAATGAGTTTTATGCTTTAACTCATTTTCTAATGGCGTTCTATCTTATGGGGATTCGGTTCAATGACCTCATTAGGTTAACTTGGTCTAACCTGAAATATAATGAGTTGGTGTATACTATGTCTAAAACAGGTCAGGTAATGCATTGTTATCTTAATGATAAAACTTTGAACATATTAAAATATTACCTCCCCGAAACAATATATCCAAGAAATCCGGAACAATATAAAGCTTGTAAGAATAAAGACGGGAAAACCATTTTTGAACATGAAGTAAAATATCGACAATACCGGGAAATAATCAACCAACGTGAGTTGAAAGAACAAGAAATTAAGGAATTTCAAGGAATAATTAGTGATAGAGATAAATTACTACGAATTGTAATTGAAAAATATTCACGAAATAGAAATGAATTTATTTTTAGTGATTACTTTGAAGATGCAACCGATGCACAAAAAATTTATGAAAAAATAAGTTCTATAAATGCTAAAACCAACAAGATGTTAAAAATAATAGCACGAGAAAAAGACATTAAACCATTTTCGTATTATTCTGCAAGACATACTTTTGCCCATAATTTTAGAAAAACGACTAATGACCTTTATAAAGTGTCAAAGGCTTTAGGTCATTCCAGCACAACTATTACTGAAAATTACCTTAAAGCCTTTGAAACATTGGAACTATATGAGGACACTGATAAGTTTTACAAGGATATGAATAACTTATACAAAGTTTAAGCAACCATCTCGTATTCCAAATTTAATTTGAAATTGATTGTTGTTCTTCTTTCGTTTAATTTATTCATTTGATTCAATCCTTCTTCAAGTGTTATTTGAAACGAATCAAGTTCATTCCAAATAACATTACATTCTATGGGGTATGATTTTTTAACTTTATTGTTTACCTCTTTGAGTTGATAAAGTTGTTTGAGTTGCTTATCACCTCCAAAAAATAGTTTTCTCAAAACAATCAAAACTCTCGGAACATTAACCTTATTATATCTTGAGGTTGATTTTAATCCATACTTGTCCTCAATTATTTGAAGTGCCATAATCAATGTTGATGGTTTTATTTTATTTGTTTCTAAATCATTCAACTTGTCTTCTCCATATAATATAACAGGAACTTTATCTATTTTTAATTCCATCGCAATTTGCAACCTACAATTTCCATCAATAATTACATAATCCCCTGTTACAACAATAGGTTTTAATATCCCAAAAACAGATATTTCGGTCATCAAACAGGAAAATTCCCAATTATTTAATATGGATTTACTTATCCATAAAGGATTGAAAATTAATCTTGAAGTATCAACCCATAATACATTATCGTTTATCATATCTCTAAATTTTTTAGAGGTAAATACGCCTTACCTAATGCGGGGTTTAATCGGTTTCCTCGTTTGCTGTTCTATGCCACGTCTGTTAATTCATACTCCGACAATCTTATTTCAGATGCCATCACATATTCAGGATTTACTTCATAACCCACAAATTCGCGTAGAAGTAGATTACTTACATAGCCCGAGACACTCGTGCCGTTGAACAAGTCAAGAACGGTGTCTCCGACTCTTGTTGTAGAAAGTATAGGAATTGTCGCTATAACTTCAGGAAAAACCGCCGTATGATTTAAAAAAAATCCTTTATCTCTACATTTTTGTCTCAAATATTTCGTAGTAGCAACATTTGTTTTAACCACACCATCTCTAAAATCCATTCCTGATAACAATTTTGGATATAGATTATTAGTTCCATAACTAAAGGTGTTTTTTAAATCACAACCTTTCTCTATCCAAGAATCATCAAAATAAAAATCCTTTGATTTAACAAAATGAAAAATGTATTCGTGAGAACGAACTGAGCGTTTACCGTGAGAATATTTTGCGTTGGACTTGGTCCAAATAATTTCATCATTTAGAATCCACCCTCTTTTAATCATTTCTAATACAAATCTTTGTGGGATTGCTTGATATGCACCATCTCTACAAGTGTCATTTATATTAACATACATTGACCCATCATCCTTCAAAACTCTTTTTGTGTCATCAAAAAGTTTAACCAATTTATTGATGTACAATTCAGGTGTTTTTTCCCTCCCTAATTCATCTTCTCCATTGTTATAAAATCGAGCAGCAAAATAAGGAGGTGAACTCAAAATTAGTGAAATCGACTTATCCTTTAAATGGTGTAGGTCTCCACAAGAAGAGTTGTATATTTTAACTTTATCGGTGATATAATCATATTTTGTTGGAACAACAACCTCATTACACTTCTTAAGAACTTCTCTTTCTAATTTTTTATCTAATTGATTAAGAGTAATCTCCCCGTTATCAACTTTAGAAAATTCTTTGTTTAATTTCTCAATATTATCCCCGTGAAGTTGAATAACTTTCTTTTCAATAGATTTAACCTTATTGATTTTGTATTGACCAATTGATTTGTATGCAGTGTCTTTTTCTTCCTTCACCACTTTCATCTGTGGATTAAGGTCTGTTCTTCTTCCTCTACCTACTGAATAATACTCATCGTAAAAACGAATTTCTGATGCAATCTCAACAAATGATTTTACTCTAAATTGATTACTTGATACTGACAACACAGCCTTCATTTCCTCCGGGGCGTCAATAAAAACAACCGGTACTTCCTCAAATCCTAAATCTAGGGCGATTTGATGACGAAGATTACCTGAAATAATCTCATAGTCAAAATTCACTAATAGAGGAGTCAATAATCCAAACTCTCGGATATTGTTACGGATTTCTTCATAGTTCACAGGAACTACATACATTGAGTGAGTTGTTGAATTTTTTTTCAACATTTGTGGAGCCACCACAGAAACATTCGGCACTTGTAATTTGTTCATAATAAATTGGTTTTAGAATGAACCTTTACGATAGGTAAAAAACGTGTTTGGTAACGTAGTTTGTATTACGGATGGTTTATAGTTAACCAACAAACTTGTTTAATATTTATGTATATGATAATAAAATCATATGTTTTTTAAACAAAAAAAATTACAAGGTATATTTTTCACCTGTTATTTTCATCAATTCAATTGGAGACACCCTAATAAGATAATCCCATATCTTATTTTCAGTATCATAAATTAAAGTAGTGTTTTTTAAATCAACACTCTCTTTGTCTTTAAAATATTTGGTAATAGAAGAAATATGAACACTTGTATACTTTGATTTAGTTAATCTCCCATTTAATTTATAATGCCATTTAACTTTGGCTAATATTGTTGGGGATGATTCTCTATTCTTAACAACCGAAAGAGTATAAGTTACATTTTCACGGTATTTCAATTCTTGTAATTTCAACTTCCAATATTCATAGAACTCAATTAATTCTTTAGTTGAAGGAATCATTACTTCTATATCAGAGGAAATAAATTGATTAAAATCATTTTGTATTTGGTCAACCAAAATATTAAGTTGAGAACGTGAAATTCCTGCATATGATTTTGAATAATCAAATGTAATTAAACGTCCGTTGTTATTTTTAATTGGTTTCATTATGTATATGATTTTATTTTGCAATGTTACGACGCTTTTTAATTCTGTGCAAGTTTTTTTTAATATTTTTTTATCACCTCCTCTCCTAACCACTCTGAGCGGGGCTTCCCTTCACCGTATCGTCCCTTCCTCCGGTGGGTATCAAATTTCTACAATAGGGGTATAATTCCTTATTTAATCCTTAAACACAAATAAAAAT
>Ga0247722_10001518_pt1 | contig 12697 bp, 16 predicted proteins | sample MSEWelMarce3H_FC_FD_189094 | JGI IMG/M metagenome (GOLD analysis project Ga0247722, IMG submission 189094) | Subsurface sediment microbial communities from gas well in West Virginia, United States - MSEEL Well Study Marcellus 3H_FC | ecosystem: Environmental > Terrestrial > Deep subsurface >... | reverse complement strand
CCCCACCCTGCCCCTACCCTCCTATGCCCGTGTCACCAATGTAAAGAATGGCCGCAGCATTATTGTTCGGGTGAATGATAGAGGCCCATTTTTGCATGGCCGAGTGATAGATTTATCGTTTCTAGCGGCCTGCCGCCTTGGCTACACCATGGATGGTAGCGCCGAGGTAACTGTAGAAAGCCTACTCGCCAGCGACACTCCAAGCGTCGTTGCGGCCGCCGTAAAACCTGTAACCAACGCCCAAATCAGCCCAGCTAAAGCAATTCCCTTGGCAGACAGTGGCAATGGCTCGGTCTATTTACAACTCGGCGCTTTTGGCTCTTTAGCCAATGCAGAAAGCTTTCGAGATCATCTATCCACCCAGCTTGATCGTGATGCAAATAAATTATTGATTCAAAGCACAGGCGCTTTACACCGCGTTCGGCTTGGGCCGTATCCAGATAGGCAAAGCGCTCAGCTTGCCGCAGACAGAATCAGTGGCGAGCATCAGCTCGCTAGCATGGTCAGCCACTAGCAGCCTGTCGGACTTAAGCGATCGTAGCGAGGGAAAGACCGGTTTGAGACAGATTTCGCGGGTTTTTGAGGCGAATAGCTGGCTATTCAACGAGAAAATGCGTGAAATATGGCCAAATCCGGCTTTTCCGTAGTAGATCAGTCTTAAGTCCGACAGTCTGCTAGCATACATATCCCTCACCGCCCCCACTCCCAGTGGGGGCGTGCTCATGGGCTTTGTTGCGCAAATCTACCAAGCCTTACTGCGGTTAGAATGAACGCATGAGCAAGCCTGAATCGAGCAAGCGAGGGCGGCAAGCTGAATTTAGCGACACTGCCATTCAGTTTTGCTTAACGACAAGTGTCTATTTAATCTCCCGCTACGCCAAAAATAGGCTTTGTAGAAAGCGGGCTTCGACTCGCCAATTTTGATTGGAAAGTGCCTGACTCTAGGCAATGGCGTAAAGTCCACATCGGTATTGATGCTGAAACCCTTGAAATATGTGCCATTGAGGTGATGAGTAACGCCAGGGGCGATGCAGAAGTTTGGCCTGATATGATTGAGCAGATACCGGAGGATGAAGTGCTGGTTTCCGTGCATGGTGATGGTGCACGTAGCGTAAATCGGCATGGGGTTTGGGGCGGTTCGTTCTTAAATTTATTTGTGCAACAAAGCCCGTAGAAACCAGAGATTAACTGGCACTCTTAAATACAAACACCTATTTATTCAATACAAGGCTATTTATTTAGCCAGCCAATTACTGCGAATAGCTTTAAAGAACTACTTAGAAACAATAAAAAATTAACATTTGAATAAATAAGCCTTCTGGCGCTGAGTAAAATAAAGCCCAAAAAAACCATGAAGAATGTTGGACTTTATTTTACTCAGCCCAAATCACGCCAAGCCTATTTTTTATTCATCGTTCGCTTTTAATTCAGTGACTAAGTCAATATAAGCTTGCTTAGCAGCATCAGCAGCCATGCCATTAAGCTCTGACCAAGCGTCAAATTTAGCGCGAGCCACAAACTGAATGGCCGATGGGCGATCACCACTTACATCACCTTCTGCAGCCTGTTTAAACAAAGAATATAACTTGAGCTTAGTCGATACATCTGGCGCATCGTTCAGTTTAACCACATCATCTTGCGCAATTTGAAACAGGGAATCGAGATCAGACATTATTGTTCTCCAAAGCAAGGATTAAACGATCGTTTTAATAGGCAAAAGTATAGCCTGAGCGCCAAGATAAACCAAGCGACTCAGGCCTTGTTGATATCCCTTACTCGCTAAATTGGTACACCCGCTTCCCTTTCACCAAGGTATGCATCACGCGCCCTTTCATCTCCATCCCTACAAACGGCGTGTTTTTACCTTGGCTTTTTAAGGCTGCGGGCGTCACTTGCCAATGAGCTTCTGGATCAAAAATCACCAAGTCTGCACGATTACCCACAGCTAAACCCGCATCAAAGCCCAGCATTTTTGCCGGTATGGCGCTTATTTTAGCCAAAGCTTGTGACAACGGAATATGTTGGCGCTCAGCCCAAGCAAGGGTCAGTGGCAACAGCAGCTCTAGCCCCGTTGCGCCAGGCTCTGCCTCTGCAAACGGCAGCAACTTACCATCATCATCGATTGGACTATGATCGGAGCAAATAGCATCGATCGTGCCATCTGCCAAAGCCGTCACAATCGCATCACGGTCACGCACGGAGCGCAGCGGCGGGTCAAAACGATAGTTGCTATCAAAAAAGCCAATATCCACATCGGCCAAATGTATATGGTTGATGCTCACATCACAAGTAATCGGCAAGCCTTGCTTTTTAGCAGTACGCACCAAATCTAAACCCGCCATCGAGGAAAGACGGCATAGATGTACACGCGCGCCAGTTTCTTTCATCAGCAGCAAAATATTAGAAATCGCAACGGTTTCTGCCAACACCGGAATGCCCACCAGCCCTAGACGAGTCGCGTAATCGCCGTCATGCGCCACACCCGTATTTAAATCTGCATCCTGCGGCAGCAAACGCAAAGCCACATTAAAAGTGGCGGCATATTGCATAGCCCGATACAAAATCTGTAAATCGCCAACCGCCTGATCGCCCTGCGAAAACGCCACACAGCCAGCATCACGCAACTCGGCCATTTCGGTGAGCTCTTTACCTTTTAGCTGACGGCTTAAAGCGCCAACCGGGTAGAGGCGAGCGAGATCAAGTTTTTTTGCCCGCTGACGCAGCATGGTAACGAGGCTAGGCTCGTCAAGTGGCGGATCGGTATCTGGCGGACACACAATACTGGTAACGCCACCGGCCACCGCAGCGGCCATTTCAGACGCCAAGGTGGCTTTATATTCAAAGCCCGGCTCACGCAAACGCGCAGCTAAATCGACTAAACCTGGGCTAACCAACAAACCCTTGGCATTGATGGTTTCATCGCAGATGAAACCATCAGGAGCAGCACCCACGCCAACAATTTTCCCGTCCGCAAGATATAAGTCGGCAGCTTGGTCAGTGTTGTGCAGCGGGTCAATCAGACGGCCACCAAGAATTGCTACGTTTTTCATGCTTGGCTCGCTTTCTGATTACGGGCAACAATCGCTAGCACGGCCATACGTACAGCGATACCAAAGGTTACTTGCGGCAAGATCACCGCTTGCGGGCCATCGGCCACAGCAGAATCGATCTCTACGCCACGATTCATCGGGCCGGGGTGCATCACGATGGCATCGGGCTTAGCCAGCGCCAGTTTTTCTGGGGTAAGGCCGTAATACTTAAAGAACTCTTGAGTCGATGGCAAAAAAGCCCCCGCCATACGCTCATTTTGCAAACGCAGCATGGCGATCACATCCACATCTTTCAGGCCTTCGGCCATATCGTGATACACATGCACGCCCAGCTGCTCGATGCCGGTCGGCAGCAAGGTTTTAGGCGCAATCACACGGATTTCTGGGCAGCCTAATGTGCTCAGCGCATGGATTTGCGAGCGCGCCACGCGCGAATGCAGAACATCGCCGACAATCGCCACGCGCAGCTTGGTAAAGTCGCCCTTAAAGTGGCGGATGGTAAACATATCCAGCATGGCTTGCGTAGGGTGAGCATGGCGGCCGTCCCCTGCATTCACCACCCCAATGCCTTTCTTTACATGCCTGGCAATCAAATGCGCCGCGCCTGATTCTGAATGGCGCACCACAAATAGATTAGCGCCCATTGCTTCCAGATTGTGGATGGTATCAAGCAGGGTTTCGCCCTTGGCGGTGCTGGAGGCTTGAATATTGAGGCTGGATACATCGCCGCTTAAGCGCTTTGCAGCCAGCTCAAAGGTCGTACGGGTGCGGGTCGAGTTTTCAAAAAATAAATTAAAAACGGAAGTACCAGCCAGATTTTGCCATTTGTGATTCAGTAATTCGCCGTTCTCAACGTATTCGGCCGCCTGATCGAGGATTTGGGTCAGGATGCGCTTTGGCAAGCCTTCAGTAGTCAGTAGATGGATCAGCTCACCTTGAGCATTTAACTGCGGGTTATACATTGCCATCCTCACCTGCATCCTTGTTGGATTGAATCGCTGGAGCCTCAGGAGAACGGTGGCTTAATGCCTCCCCCGTTGCTGGGGAATCCAGATAAGTTTGTAAAATCTGCATTGCCGCCACTTGATCCAAGGCGGGCTTTTGGCGGCGGCCGCGCACACCGGTTTCATTAAGCGCACTGCTAGCGGCAGCGCTAGACAGCCGCTCATCCACTAAAAACACCGGCAAGCTAAAACGCCCGTGTAGCCGATTCGCAAATTTTTTAGAGAGCCGCGTCATTTCGTGCGGTGTGCCATCTAAATGACTAGGCAAGCCAACGATCAAACAAGCTGGCTGCCATTCGTGAATCAATTGCTCGACCCGCGCAAAACGGCGATCATTTCCTTCCGCCGTGATGGTTTCTACCGGATGGGCAATACCCAGCTCAGACGAGCCAACGGCCACACCAATCCGTACTTCACCAAAATCAAAAGCCAGAAGAGTACTCATTGTTTTCCAGATGACAATGCCAAAAGCATCACCAGATGCGGTTTCAAAATATTAGCGAAATTAATAAACTGACTTAATTGTGAGCAGCCCCAATCAACACGCCGTTATCGGCGCTAGATTGGGCGCTCTTTGATGGGCGGATTACGCGTGGCCAGCGTCTTTAGACAGCATCGCGATATCAATCCCCAGCAATCCCAAAGCAGCGGCATAACGGGCTTCGGGAGGTAGATCAAAAATAATTTTAGGATCGGCTTCTACGGTAAGCCATGAATTCTGAGCGATTTCGTTCTCAAGTTGGCCCGCATCCCAGCCAGCATAACCCAAGCTTAAAAACACCTGATCTGGCCCCTCACCATCTCCTAATGCCTGCAAGACATCTCTGGAGGTAGAAAGGCCCATTTCATCCGAAACGGCCAAGCTAGATTGCCAGCTACCTAAGGGGGTGTGCAGCACAAAGCCTCTATCGGTTTGTACCGGCCCACCAAAATGCACCGATAGCTCGGCCATAGCGGGGCGATGCAGCTCAATATCGATCTGCTCAAAAAGGGAGGCCAGCGTCATACCTAGCGGCCGATTCACGATCACCCCCATCGCGCCGTGTTCATTGTGCTCACACACAAAGGTTAAAGCGCGGGAAAAAATCGGATCGACGAGGCTAGGCATCGCAATCAAAAAATGACGAGAAAAGTTCATTGCGTTATCCATGATTCTAATTATCGCACAAGCCGCAGATTACAGCGCGTCACCCATGCCGTAGAAATGGCACAATAGGGCGTTAATTCTATTAATCTCCCCCTATGCCCACAACATCATTGATTTGGTTTCGCCGCGATTTACGTCTATTTGACCACGCAGCCTTACATCACGCGCTAAAAGCCTCGCAAAAAGTGATTGCGGTATTTATCTTTGATCGTTCTATTTTAGATGGCTTAAAACGAGATGATCGGCGAATTGCTTTTATTTGGCACAGCTTGCAGCAGCTCAAAGCCAGCTTAATGGCTGAAGGATCTGATTTAGTCATTCGCCACGGCAAGGCCGAGCTAGAAATCCCACGTTTAGCCGCAGAATTTAACGCCACCGCCGTTTACACCAATCACGATTACGAACCCGCCGCTATTGTGCGTGATGCCAATGTGGCAGAGCAACTGGCCACAGTGGGCTGCCAATTACATAGCTACAAAGACCAAGTGATCTTTGAAAAAGATGAAGTGCTGACTAAAACCGGCGGTATGTATAGTGTATTTACGCCGTACAAACGCAGTTGGCTCGCCAAACTCAATGAGTTTCACTTAACATCTTACCCAATTAAGCCCTATCTAAAACAGCTTGCCCCGCTCCCCTTGCAAGCGATGCCAAGCCTAGCTGTGCTGGGTTTTGATGATATCGATGTCAGCACTCTACAGCCGGGTATGGCTGGCGGCGAGGCGCTGTTTAATGACTTTTGCCTGCGTATCAACGACTACCAAGAAGCCCGTGATTTTCCAGCGGTAAAAGGCGTCTCTTATTTATCCGTCCATTTACGCTTTGGCACGGTGTCAATTCGTGAGCTCGCAAAAAGGGCTTGGCACATGGGTGGACGCGGCGCTGAAACATGGCTATCAGAGCTCATCTGGCGCGAGTTTTATCAGCAAATTCTTTGGCATCGGCCCGAAGTGGTTCAGCACGCATTTAAACCTGAATACGACGTGCTGCCTTTCCCAAATAATCCTGAATACTTTGCTGCATGGTGCGAGGGACGCACAGGCTTTCCCATTGTGGATGCCGCCATGCGCCAGCTGAATCAAACTGGCTTTATGCATAACCGCCTACGCATGATCGCCGCCAGTTTTTTAGTCAAAGACCTACTCATTGACTGGCGCTGGGGCGAGCAATATTTTGCCGAAAAACTCAATGATTTTGATTTAGCCGCGAATAATGGTGGCTGGCAATGGGCCGCATCAACGGGCTGCGATGCCCAGCCTTATTTTAGAATTTTTAACCCAGTCAGCCAATCCGAGCGCTTTGACCCACAGGGTAAATTTATCCGCCGCTATTGCCCTGAGCTGGCAGAGCTAAGCCCAAAAGAAATTCATGCTCCTTGGCTCATCAAAGCTATTTTTGGCATAAAGCCCAGTTATGATTATCCTGCGCCCATCGTGGATCACGCAGCACAACGCATAGCCGCCTTGGCTTTATTTAAACGAAACTAAATGCTGGCCGCTTTGATGCAGCAGCGATGACCCGATCAGACTATGCGCAAATTTCTTACTTCCCCACGCCTCTTTGCTCTCGGTATTTGCCTAGTAGCAAGCGCCAGTACCATTGCCTATTTTGCCATCATGCAAGAAAAAGAGCAGGACGGCCATTGGCCGTGGCCACTTAATGGCTTACTCATTAACCAATCCGCTCAACCAGCCAAAGTCTGGGACGACGATCATCTGCACTACACCATTGCCGCACACTCCCGCTCTGGTAATGAGCTTGATGTAGACCATGTGCAAGAAAGCGCATCGGGGCGCTGGTGCAAAGTAGGCCCGCATACCGTCACCCTAAAAGCAGATGGTTATTTAGATGGCTGCCCCTGCTATTCGCTTGACGCAGGCCGAGCCTGTATTCAGTTTTAGCGGGCTATGTTGGCAATTAACGACCGCCATCGCCTGCCAAACAAATAGATACGCTGCATGGAGCACACACAACTGACCACTTTTTAATGACAAGCAAGCCCAGTTATATTCAATTTTAACGGACTATTTTGGCAATAGATTACAGCCATAGCCTACTAAATGGCGGCATGATAGTGCTCTGTTTTTTAAGCAAAATATGCCAATGCCTTGCAATACCCGCGTCCTCTATATCCTTATTTTTCTCGCCATTAGCACCCTGAGCAGCTACGCCTCGGCCATGTATTGGCCTTGGCCTTTGAATGGCAAAGTGGTCAACCAAAGTAGCCTTCCCGTTGCGGTGTGGGATGGGGAGCACGGGATTTACACCCTGCCTGCCCACAGCTTCAGCTCCAAAACACTGGATGTCGATCATCTATATTCGGGCTTAAATGGCCGCTGGTGCAAAATTGGCCCGCTTAAGGTGCAAATAGACTTCAAAGGCAATATTGATCAGTGCGAATGCTGGGTAGATAACGCTGGGGACGCCTGCAACAGCCGGGCTGTTGTGGCCGAAGTACGCTCCACTCCAGCGCCCAAAGTAGTGCAGGCCGCACAACCGGCCAGTATTCCGGCATCCTAGCAGCCTGTCGGACTTAAGCGATCGTAGCGAGGGAAAGAACGGTTTGAGACAGATTTCGCGGGTTTTTGAGGCGAATAGCTGGCTATTCAACGAGAAAATGCGTGAAATATGGCCAAATCCGGCTTTTCCGTAGTAGATCAGTCTTAAGTCCGACAGGCTGCTAGCCCCTATGCGCCTACATACATGGGGTAGGTAAAGCAAAGAAAATGGACGAGGTTAAATCCAAAATGCACAAGAATCGCCATTTCAATCCGCCGGCTCTGCTGATACACCAAGGCATAGCCCAAGCCTGCCAAACTAGCTAAAACCATATACATCACACCACCCGCAAAATGAGCCAGCCCAAATAACAGCGCCGAGGCCCCCACCGCCAGTGCCGAGCCCAAAGGCTTGCTGCTTAGGCGGTGCAAAGATTCTTGCACAAAACCTCGAAAGAACGCCTCCTCGGCCACGCAAATCAGCAATAAATTAACCACGACAAACACCGCCGTAGCGGCTGGCAACTTTAAATCAAAGCGGAAAAACTGGCTAAGCACCCCAGCAATACACAACAGCAGAATCGTTGTAAAAACAAACAAACACGAACGTCTAAAATCCTCTTTCAGCTCGGCGAAGCTTGTCACCTTGCGGCAAAACAAAACCAGCAGCAATAAGCCTACGATTCCCTTATCAAAATTGGCATAGAGCGTAAATGGCGGCGCATCTGCACTCAATTGCACGCCCTTAAAGATCAGTAAATTACTAAATCCCGGCACCTTATGCATCGCCAAAGCCAGCGCCAGCAAAGCGGCAACCACGCCCAAAGCCAGCCGCAAAACCTTAGGTAGCCGATCGCAACTCGCCCCCGATAGCACCAAAGCCAGTACCAAAACGAGTAATAAACCCACAAACCCCAAGACTCCCGTTGCCAGCGCGGTACAAAGCGCCAGCGCAAAACAAACCAGCCAAGGCCGAATAGAAAGCCTGCCCCAATGCACCACAGGCATCCACGCACACACAATGGCCAAGATTAAAAACACATAGGCAGGAGAACTCAGAAGTTTCAGCATTGAGAATCAATAAAAAAGTGTGAGAAGGGGCAAGATGATACGGAGAATAACGAAGATAGGATGCTAAGAAAGCCGCAGAAAAATCATCATGCCGATGATGGCAGGGACCCAGCTTAAAGAAAAAAACACAGCAAACAGGCCACAAACACTAAAAAAGTAGCCTGTAGCATCGATCAATACAGCCTATCTGTTTGACCACGACCATACCGGCTTATCTAAATCATGCAGCCCTAAAACCGACGTTTCGCCGCAGTCTTTTTGCAAAATAATCGAATTACAATCCGCCTCACGCTCAAGCGCCGCCACAAGACGGCTGGCATGGCTAACAACAATCACTTGGCTGTGCGCCGCTGCGGCAGAAATTAAGCGTGCTAATGCGGGCAATAAATCCGGATGCAAACTGGTTTCAGGCTCGTTCAAGACCAAAAGCTCCGATGGGCGCGGGCTAAGCAAAGCGGCAATCAGCAATAAATAGCGTAGCGTGCCGTCCGATAACTCCCTTGCGGCCAAAGGGCGCAATAGGCCACGCTGCCACATCAAAACGCTAAAGCGGCCATCATTCACGGCAATCTCGATCCGTGCGCCGGGGAAAGCATCGTCAACCGCCGCCATCAAGGCCGCCTCATCGCCGATCTCAATAATGGTTTGCAGCGCCGCAGCCAGATCGCCGCCATCATTCGCCAAAATAGGCGTGTAAGTGCCAATTTGCGCCTGCCTAGCGGGCGCACTGGCATCGGTGCGTAAATGATCATAAAAACGCCAGCGACGCATCGCCTCGCGCAGCTGCAAAACCTCGGGCGCATTCACCGGATCGGCACACTGGCTAAAAATACTATCGTAAGTAGGCACATGCTGACTGATGATCTGCCAACTGCGCCCCAGCCGCGTTTTTGCAACAGCATTACGCCTATCCATCAGCAAGGTAACTTCCCGCTGAGCACTTCCCGCCCAGATTTGCTCACGCTTTATTTCGGGGTCTGCCGCAAATAACGATGAGCTGGGTGTGGGCAAACCTAAATCAATCGCATAGGAAAAATCATCGCCAGCAAAGCCCAGCTTGAGTGAAACAGCCGCTTTTCTTACCGTTGCCTGAATCGGGACATCACCACGGCGCATTGCACTAGAAATATTCTCTGGCCCCGCCCATAAAGTAGAAGCAAAGCCCCCTTCCAGCGCCAAAGACCCAATCAAACGCCCCGCCGCAGATTCCGCAATTAAGCGTAAAGCACGATATAAACTCGATTTCCCGCAACCATTAGCTCCACTAATGACATTGAGCTGAGCCAAAGGAACAACTAAATCGCGTAAGGAACGGTAATTGGCAATAGCAAGTTTATGCAGCATGGCAATCAATCGGCAAAAAACACCATCATAAAGCCAAGCGCGCCCTGTGGCACGGGTGTTTCTTTACAAAACGAACATAAATGGAAAGCGTGGAATATAAGATCAGGACTTCAGCTTAATAGCAGGGCGCTGCTTATTTGCATTGATTAGAATTAATACCTTTAAAGCCATAAAAAATATTTAATTAAATCGTTTATTCCTGACTATCAGATTTAATCGATCGACCTAATTATGCCTCTTAACTCAATGGACTCTGTATCAATCAATCTACAAGCTGACTTAAAAGAAAAGGAGGGAATCCCCGCTCAATCGGGTGTAGTACATTGGCATAAAACACTTCAGAGCGCGCCTCACAAGGTCTTGCAAAGGCGCGCTGCGTTTTTATACGCCCGAGATGGTGGTTTTTCTACCATTTTAGGGTGTCTACATATTGTTTGGGGTTTTCAGGGTATTCGCCATGGCAACAGAGATATTGGACATCGTCGATACTGCAATCAAAATTGGACTTGGGGCACTAATTAGTGGCGTATCTACGTATTACATTACAAAGCAGAATCACGCCACTGATGCTAAGAAACAATTCCTAAACAGAAAATTGGGAATTATCGAGGCTGTTACAGGACATTTCGATGAATTCAGTACTTCCCTATCAGAACTCATATCCGCAATTGACGGTGTTCGTCGGAAGCACCCTGACAAGGAGTCGTTCGACTTGAACGATCAAAATGACGCACCGCTCTGGAAATTCATTAACGACCATGACGATAAGTTCTGCAATGCTCGGTATCATGCTATTTTTGCGGCATCAAAACTATATTTGCTTCAACTTCATGAGGCGGCGGATAGGGTTACCAGCCTAAATAAGCTAGGAAACGACATCCGAACCCAAGTATTATTTAACGGCAAGCTCCCTTCGTCACCGCAACTAGATCAATGGCGCACTGAATTGTCTAACATTAAGAAAGAATTCTTTCATGCTGTTAGCGCGCACTACAAAACCTAACCCGTCGTTCAAGTGGGACTGGCTACCGCCAGCCCCTTAACTCAAACGTTAGCCATTGCGGGTAGCCATGATTTCAGAATTGGGTTTCTTGTCACCGGAAGTCGACGAGTCGGAAGCGGAACTCATGACGACCTATTGTGAACTGTTCGATCTTTCAGAACGGATGAGCAAGCTGTTCGTTCAGCTACTCATAGATGCAGATCTCGATCATGCATCCCCGCGTAACATGGCGATGAATGCCCTCGCAGCGAAGTCATTGGAGCTATTTCAATCATCAGTGATTCTGCTTAGGAAAGGCTGCATCCCTGCAGCAAGAGTTTTGTGCCGGGCGCTAATCGAGACGATCTATAAGCTGTGTGCAATTGAATTGGTTAGCGACGGAATTGACCGATATATTAGCCAAGAGAAAAAAACTCGACTACAGAAGCTTAAAAGTATTCAAAAATACAAGCAAAGATACGCCAAATCTGGGATTCCCCCATGTATTGAAGCGGAAATCAATGCGCTCTCGAGAGAAAAACCGGGAAAGACCGAGCCGCATGAGTGGGCTTCATTTGCGCAGATGGATGACTTCCACAACGTGTACTACCAAGGAATGAGTGACGACACACATGGCAACATTGAATCGCTCAATCACTATTTTGATGAAAACTCGGCACACCTTATGAGTTTTGGGCCATCGGATAAGGGATTGCCGGTGGTTGCCGCCGCATGCCACCGAGCACTGATCAACGCCATCGAAAAATATGCCTCTTTTCAACGTGTCAATGTTGACACCGATTTGGCCGTCTTCAGTAAGGAGAACGATGAGCTTGAAAGTAAGCATTGTAGCGGCTAACAAACGGTTCAAATTCGTTCGCTTTAATAACTGGGGTCAGAGTAAAATTAAATCCGTTTTCTTTAGCTCTAAGAGCATTAAGCATAGTAGGATTTAATGTTGGTAGAGTAGAGAGCTGCCTTACAGCAGCCCTCCCTCATCAAACCGTGCATGCGATTTTCCCGCACACGGCTTTCCGATGTTCTTCACATCAAGCATGCGCTGATTTCCAACCTGCTACTGTCGGTAATGAATACAAACCATATCGCTCATTCAGGACGCAGAATTGACGCTTAGACAGGAGGAGTAGCGCTGCTCGCCCGCCTTCCCTTCCACTTGCGCCATAGCCACGGCAGCAACATGAACCATTGAAGATAGCCCACAACGGCGGAAGTTAATGACACAAGTAGCGCATCAGCGATGCCAACCAAATCAAGTCCGATAAGACTCACAATAGAGCCGACCAAAGCAGTCGCAACCCACCCACTTGGCAGTGTCAGTACAAGCATTAAGAGTCCATGCCGAAGTAGTATCTCGTTCTTAAGCTCAGGGACAACCTGTGAGTTATAGCTGACCATAGTCCACACGAATATCAAGAGCACGACCACCAGCCACAGGATCAAGAAGATAGCCCGCCTTAGAGCCTGTAAATCTTTCTGTGTAAATGCCTGTGGAATTAATGGTGGCCGTTTAGGCGGTCACCAAATTCTATAACGAAACGATTTAGCGCCATTCGCCAATTTTGAATTGGCATCGTCCATTT
>Ga0247722_10001517_pt1 | contig 12698 bp, 13 predicted proteins | sample MSEWelMarce3H_FC_FD_189094 | JGI IMG/M metagenome (GOLD analysis project Ga0247722, IMG submission 189094) | Subsurface sediment microbial communities from gas well in West Virginia, United States - MSEEL Well Study Marcellus 3H_FC | ecosystem: Environmental > Terrestrial > Deep subsurface >... | reverse complement strand
ATTCAGTGGCACAGGAATGGTCCGGACGGGCGGTTCCGCGGGGCATCGATATCAAGGGGCTTTTGCCGCAGTTGGCCGCACAGGGGTACGCGCTTACCGTGACCGATGGTGCATGGCATTGGTATAAACCTGCGGATTCCGCCCCAATGACGACTCTGTCTGTTGCACAGATCGCCCGACAACTGCATATTATGGGGACTCTGCTGGAGAAAGCCGCATTATAATCGCTGTCCGGAATATAGCCAATGTCTGATTCTATTTCCGTTATCGTCAGCCAGAATAGTGCAAGGGGTGCGTTAAAGTCCCTCAAAGAGCAGATTGACACGACACAATGCGCTAAGACAGATCAGTTACAGTACAATCTGGATCAGCTTACGTCATTTATCGGGCAGGCAGGAGGTGCTCGTAAGACCGGTCGTAAGAGTCGTAAGGGGCGCAAGAGTCAAAAGAGCCGTAAGACTCGTGGTCGCAAGTAAATCGGCATGAGATATTTCTAATACATGAAATGGGCAATTTCACTTATTAGAGAACTGTATGGTCCGGGATCTAGAAGAACTGCTTCTCCTTCTGGGAGCGCTTGCTGGTGCGGCGGTGCTTGTTAAACAGACGGAAAGTACCCTTCTTGGCCTTGTAGCCCTTGCGGGTCAGGTACTTCAGGGCCTTCTTGCCGGCAGCCATCTTCTTGCGGCTTACAATGCGGCCATGCTTGTTCTGGACCAGATCCTTCTTGGTCAGACCGCCGGAGGTGTGCTTGGCAGTTCCGTGGAAAACTTGGGCCTTGGAGCCAGTGGTCACTTCGAATTCGGTCATCTTATACAAATGACCGCGATTTTATTGAAGGGATGGCTGAAAAGTTGATGTAGCCGGGGCGGGTGATTACGGTGTCAGGATGACTAAGACAACTACTCCACGTTTGACATACACCAAGAATGACAAGGGCGAATTCGTCTGTCCCCATGAGGGCTGCGGCAAAGTAACCGCCCGCCAAAATACGATGTTTTACCACTTGAAGAAGCACGCTGCTGATCTATCATATGTCTGCAACGTGTGCTCAAAGGGATTCATTCAGAAGAGCGGGCTACAACAGCACATGGCACAGATTCACACCGATGTTGCCATCGTCAATGATGAGAACCCTTACGCGAATCAGGCATGGAACTGCCCCTGCTGCGACCATTCCTCCAAGATGAAGGCCAATATGGTTATTCATATCGCGCGCAAGCACGGAGGAACATGGGTCAAGCCGGCCTCCGATATCTGTACCGGATGTAAGAAGACATTTGCATCTCCCACGGCATACTACTATCACGCCATGGAATGCTTCAAATCTGAGGCACCCACCGAAATCACGAATTGGATGAGCGCGCCTGCTTAAGGGAGTGCTCCAATAACTAACACCAGAATGCTAATCCGTATTTTTGGTGAAGATACACAGGGTCTCGGCACAGCCATGAAGTTCCTCAGTCTGAAAATGCATACCAAGAGCGGCGGGGCCGAATGGCTCATTGAAAACTGCGACCCCGTCACCTGGGGGAATCGTACTGGACCGGCGGATCTACATATCTACATCGGAGTGCCATGCAAGATCGCCTTCTCTTGGGCAGCTTACAATATCGTGATCGTCGATGATGCCTCCTGGTCTTCTGATTGGGCCTGGTGTTTCGATGAAAAGAGCGGCGTCGATATGTTCGTTGTATCGTCGAATAGCCCCGTTGCTGTTAAGGACAAACGCCGTTTTGTACTCGACTTTGCCAGTCGCAAGGAATACTATCGTGGGTGGGAAGCAATTGTGGGTCGCGCCCTCCGTGACAAACATATGCCGGATCTCCCTACTCAGCTGCCCAAGGGATCCGCTGTGCCGAAGGTCGGGCTCGTCACTGTAACACGCAATCGTCCAGAGTGGTGGTCCAACATGGTCGGCAACGTCATGAATGTGCTCCGTACCTGGCCACTGAATCGCGTGGAATGGATCATCGTGGATGATTCCGACAGCGACAAACGTATCGGTGATCGTGTTGCGAAACTCCAGGCCGATCTGCCTTCTCTGGTTCTGAAGTACATTGAACTGGATGCCGTGGCAACTGTGGGCTCTAAGAGAAATATGGCCGTAGAAGCAGCGGCGGCAGATACCGACGTATTCGCATGTATGGATGATGATGATCATTATCCCCCTGGCAGCCTGGAACGTCGTGTTCCCTGGCTACAGATCAAGGGCGCGGCCTACTGCTCAGCGATTCCCATGTATGACATTACCCGATACATCTCCGCTATGAATGTGCCACCCCTGAGTCTCGGTGCAGCCCAGCGTATTTCCGAAGCCACACTGACCTTCACTCGCAAATTCTGGGCCGAACGCGGATTCCCTGATGTGAGCATGGCCGAAGGTGAGGGGTTCATGATCGGTCGCGAAACGGCGGTGGCAGAGATTCCGCCCTATGGTGTCATCGTCTCCTTCATTCATAAAAACAATAGCTCCTCCCGTCGTACTCCTCCCGCACAGGAACCCAACGGATCCCACTACGGTTTCAGCGATCAGTACTTCGAGTACCTGCAGGAAATTGGCGGAGTCAATGAGTAGGAGGCACTATGTTCTGGATTCTGATTGGACTGTTCGTTGTGTGTGTCATTGTTTTGATGATCTTGCAAATACATACAGATACGGTAGATATGGCAGTAGCAGTCTTCAAGGGTGATGGTGGTGTTGTAGGAGAGGTTACCTTTAAGGACGAACGGGGCGGCTGTCGTGTGAATGCGTCTTTCACGGCGCTGCCATCTGGAGAACACGGGTTCCATATACACGAATCCGGCGATCTGCGTGGTGAAGGCTGCAAAGGCGCATGCAGTCATTACCACAAGGGATCAGCATCCAGCCATGGCGATGCTCCAGGATCTGCTGGCCCACGGCATACCGGTGACCTGGGAAACATTTCCGGCCCTACGACAAAGCGTACGTATTTCCTGAGCGGTGTGCGTGTGTCGCACTTATGGGGACGGTCGGTGATTGTCCATGCGGACCCTGATGATCTTGGATTAGGGGGGCATGATGACTCACACACAACGGGGCATTCTGGAGCGCGTATTGCATGTGCCATCATTGGACGAACTACTCCGTGCGCCGATGGAAATAAAACGCGGAGGAAGCGACGCTCTTAAACTATTTAGCCAATTATAGCAGAGTATGGCTGACTCGGAAAAGTGTATTGTCTTCCGCTACACATATCATTGTGCAGGTATTGGTGATTTTCTGAGAGCCGCCGCTGGCGCCTATTTGCTGTGTAAGGAACGTAATGTCCCATTCTATTTTGATATTACCCATCCTATTGGGAAGTGGCTGGAATGGAAGAAATATCCAGGCGATATATCCGATTTTAAAGAAGATGAATATCGTGGGAATCTTCCAAATAAGTTAAGTGTAAGTGATGCCATAATCGATATATTTGCAACTCATAAACACATTGTGCGATCAAACTACATATTATCTAATTACGATACTTTATCAGACGAGATATATGCATTACGGGGCCTACTATATCCTAGACCGGAATTTGAATTAGAATACCGGCGGCTCATTGCCATCCCCGATCGATCGTATATCTGCCTTCACATACGGTATGGGGATTATGTATTGCTCCGTGAAGGCCATCCTGATAATCGTATTGCCTGTAGCAATACTCCCATTGATGAACGGATAGAACGATGCCTTGCAACTATTAAGGATAAGTCACAGCCTGTGTATTTGATAACAGATAATTATGATCAGAAGATTGAGTTGTCCGCCAAATATGGATTTAAATATACTAATATCCAACCCGTACATACCTCCTATACATTACGGCCCGAACATGTGTATCTGGATACTCTCATTGAATTTATGTTCATTTCACGGGCATCACATGTCTATGGTCTCTCCCAATCAGGGTTTTCACAGTGGGGCGCTGCATATGGCGGGACCCCTTATACTCTCATTGAGTAAATGTGAGGGGGGGTCGCGTGGCTGTGACTACAATCACCACGATGAACAGAGAGATGTCAATATTCTGCGATGGAGCCTGTAGAGGAAATGGGCAACGGGGGGCCGTGGGGGGATGGGCGTGGGCGTATTGGAATGGGTCTGCACGCGGAGAACCGGTTGAATGGGCTGCCGCAAGATTAGCCACACCATCCGGTCAGGCCGCCACGAATCAACGGGCCGAACTGACGGCTCTTCTGGAAGCCCTACGGTGGTGGTCCGCTTCCCAACCTACAACACCAATCACGATCTATACCGATTCCATGTATGCTATCAATTGCACTTCCAAATGGGGGCCGTCCTGGCGAAAAGCAGGGTGGAAACGCGCCGGTGGTGAGCCCTTACAGAATCTGGATATCATCAAGCCGTTGGTGGATATATGGAAACCGCTGTGGAGACTGGTTCATGTGCGGGGTCATCAAACGGGTTCCGGCCCTGAAGTGTGGGGCAATAACTGGGTCGATCGCGCCGCCGTTGAAGGGGCATCTGGAACGGTGCATGTCGCGTCGCCTGTTCAACATTGGGATGTCATTTCGTATGCAGATGATGATTATGCGCCGCCAGTGACTGAGGAAAAACCAAAACCAACAGCAAAACCAAATCCAACCCCAACAGTCAAACGAACTACACCCATCCCCTCACTGGCCACTGTCCGACAATCCGACATTCGTATGTGGTTCGGGGCTAAAGAATAATAGACAACACAGATATATTATGGATATATATAGTCGCCTATTTGCAACGCGACGCGTGGATTCCATGTGGTTGCGCCAGCGCGGCAATCTGAGCGCCGTCCAGGATGCCGGATTTCGATGGATTGCGCCGATCCATCGTCGATGGATCCAAACATTGCGTAATGAGACAGTCGGGCGTCCGTTACTAATTTCTACTGAATATTACTGTGGCGCAGTAGAAATTAATTCTCTTCAGGGAAGGCGTCTTATCAATCGCCTGTGCTATTAACCCTCTAGGGTGATCGCCGTTCCGGCTAGCGACTCACCGCCAGCATCCAATTACAGACAGTCTGGGTGTCGGAATTGGTCAGTTGGGACGCGATTTTGCGTGGAGGTGTGACATACATAAACGTCGGGAATGCGCGCACGTTGCACCATCCGGGTGTGTAATCATTAACGGTGTGATCGCAGTAGTAGAGTTTGGCACCGGCAGTATCGGCGGCTTTTTGAAGGAGCGCCTTGTCCATTTTTTGGCAGGGGCCACACCACTTCGCAGAGAACCAGACAAAAAACGGCTCTCCCTTATTGTCAAACCAGAGTGATTCGAATTGCTCTTGTGTGTCAAGTGTTAGCATTCTTATTCGGGCATAACATAGTCGATCAGAGCCTTTACCGCACCACCGGCGATCAGTGCGAAGGCGGTTCCACCCAGAACATAGGATTCCGTACTTAGAGCCGCTGCTTTGGCTCCACCTTGCTGCTGCTGGGATCCATTTGGTGATGCCTGAGGACCCAGATTGGGAGAGGGGGGAGGAGAGGGGGGAGAAGAGGCTTGCGGTAAGAAGCTTTGCACTTGCTGTATCTTGGATGTCACGTCATTTACCTTGCCAGAGATCTCCTGCGCTTTATCATACGCTTCCTGGGCTTTGCTAAACATACCCTTGGCCTTACCTGGGAGCTTCTTCGCAAATTTGCCCGTTAGTTTGCTGAACATACCGTGCTCCGCTTCCTTGGCTGCCGCCCGCTCTGCTGCACGTTCGGCAACTCCCTCTGCTGCACCTTCTGCAGCCGCTTCAGCACCTACCTCTACACCAGCCGCGGCCCCAGCCTCTACACCAACAGACGCGCCGCCCGTTGCTGCTGCTAATGCAACTGCAATCATTTGAACAAGCGCATTAAGGATTTTCTGTATAACCCAGCGTATCATGTACCCATAGTTCGCCAACCCTGCAGTTACCCATGAATTGCCATCGTCAGAATCATCCGGTGGAGGAGCAGGGGGATCCGTTTCATGTTCGATCCAGAATTTCTGACTCAAGGCCTGCGCCGGAATAGAATGGAACACCCAAAAGTCTTCCACATTCATAGTATCATCCGGCGGAATGAACGATCTGTTCCAATTCATCCACTGATCCGCCATACTCGATAATGGAATACCGCCATCCTTGCCACCATCCAACATCTGTTCGGGCTCATTGAACACGCGATTGAACGTTGTAATGTAGGATAAGATCAACCCCCCGCCAAATGCTGAACCAACTAACACCCAGAAGAAATCACCGAATCCCCAGTCACTATACGGCTTCACGCGGGGGAGCAGACAGGACATTGTGAGTGTCCCCATAATCAGCTTACGAACAAACTGACCAACCTGCCCCAACATTAGCATATCCAGACCCAGAAACCCGAACATCACCGCCAGAATCCATACCATATAGGAAGAACGCTGCGAATACCGTGACCCCTGATCCGTAATCATACCCTGTCCGATACCCTGTTGGAGATCAAATGGAGACGTCATACCGTACTTTACGACGCGGTCGCCCTCAAAGAGTGTCTGTGCAATGTCCCAGACCCACCAGAGACCGAACCCACCCAACGTCATCATCTTGAGCAATCCCGTTTTCGGACTGCGCAAATAGAAATGGTCCAACCCTAAGATGCCCAACACGGAAATGAATCGGAGTGTCGTTAGAGATCTATCAGGACGGGGAACATGTGCCCCTGCCGACTCGACTGTTTGGGTCGGATCCTGTGGATCGGGAAGTGTGATATGTTTGGGCGCCCATGCCCGGGCGGAACCCGCATTATTCGACAGTGGATAACGCCCCTTTGCCGTCTCCATGAAGAGCGCCGATGTGTCTGTTGTCTCTGATGACATCCTCTGACGCGGACAACGGAAAAATCATCACGAAGAACACCGAAAGACAACCGATTAAGCAATGAAGGCCAGACCACCTAGTCCCCCAACAATGCGCAGAATGTTGTAGTTTGTGGCATATACCATCACTAGGCGCTCCTCTGCGATTCCTACGGTGGTATTCAGCGTCATGCTCAGCGTGATGTCATCGATCTTGCTGCAATTGATGGAACCCGACGGCTGCTTATCTTCTGGCTTCAAACTGAAACTGTAGAGATAGATGAAACTGCGGGGAATCACCGTGTGATACTGATAGGCCTGCGTGTTGCGGAAATATTGGGCATAGCGCTCATAGAAACGGTCATAGCCATCCAGACGGATGATGGCCGAATTCATCAGATCGACCTGGGGAATCGCTTCACCGTTGTCTGCCGTCAGAGCTGTGCCGAAATTGAACCATTCGCGGGCCTTCTGCATTCGCTTCTCCTGCAGCACCCAGATGAACTCCTTCACGCAATTGTTGAAGACCAGTGGCACATTCACGGTGTTACTGTTGGGAGGAATCGACTGTACCGGCGAATACTGGAGCTGATCGATCAGATATTCGTGCTCGGCCACTGCAAACCGACGGCGCTCATCATCGTCCAAGAAGATATAATCTCCGAATAATTGGAGTCGGGTAATCGATACGGGATTGATCTGGGTACATTGCGTGGCGGGGTCCTTCTTGTCGGCAGACCACCACAGCTCCTGGAACTTACGCAAGTGAATAATCAGGCGCACGGGATGTGCTTGTAATGCAATCAGCGGCAGAGCAGCACCGATCGTATTACAGAACCAGAACCGGAGAGGAATTGTTAGCCGCAGAGGACCCGCAGATTCCGGTTCGGGATACACAGCCCAATGGCCAATCATCTGATCCAGACCCGCCCGCTTATCCAGGGGAGTAATGAGCTCCGACCAGATCTGAAGCCACTCTCCGGTATGTTTGTCGATTTCCTTGTCACCAATCTCAATGCTGATATTCTCAATCAGCGCATGCCCGATATCATTCACCCAGTAATAGTTGGTGTCAGGGTTCGTACTAGTATCTGGCGGGAGGGCAGGAAGATCCACCTCCAGGAAGAGCGCGGACAGCAGATCGGCCTTACGGGGAATGATCGTACTAATGCGCTTTCCGAAATCCGGAGTACCGTCGAATTCTATCGGGATACTTTCGATGGCGAAGTTCGTATAGCGACGATACACATTCTTGTAGAAAGTGAATTGGGGGTTGGATGTCAGATATGCATCCTGGCGACCACGTGCTGCCAACTGTAAGAGTGTAGATGATGGCATTTCCTTATCGGTCTTGCGGATTTTAAGGAGCCGCTTATAACCTCGCGCTCTATGGTAGAGGAGATGTCGTCAGAGAAGAAAACCATCGACGTGCAGGGCATTAAGACACGCAAAATCCTGTTTCAGAATCCCGATAACACATATCCGCCGCCACTGACGTTTTTGACCATGGGAGATACGAAAGGGCACGCCGGCTGGGGCAATACCGTGGATACCGTCAATGCCAGGGAGCTGAATAGTTCATATGATATCACCGTCAATTATCCCGCTCAGGGGACCAACACTCTGCGATTCACGACCGATTCCAGTGGATGCTGGATTGAAGCGGGTGCTACCGCTGTAGCAGGGTCTGCTGCGAAACTCTTCATTAACAATTATGAAGATCGCGGGGCACCGGTCGCAACATTCGATATTGCGAATAATCGTGTGGGGATCAATAACATGACTCCTACATGTGCGCTTGACGTGACTGGTGGAACTATTAAAGGGGCCACACTCGATATGCAAACTGGGTATGCTAAGATTGCTAATCTTGATATTTATGACACAGTGCAGCTCATGCCAGGTGCGACCATGATTCTCCCAAGCGGGAATAATCTAATCGTGGATACTCTATATGGAAATAAGGTTGTCGTCGGTACAACGGCAACCGGTGCCTATACGAATGATCTGAATGTCGTTGGCACAATGAAATGCACGGGGCTTGGTACATTTGCGGGGGGTATTACTGCTAGCGGAGCAACATTCAGTGGGCTGGCTACCTACAGTGCTGGAATTACTGGTACTACGGCGACTTTCAGCAGCCTGGCTACATTCAGTGGTGGGATTACTGGTACTACGGCTACTTTCAGTGGTGGGATTACTGGTACTACGGCGACTTTCAGCAGCCTGGCTACATTCAGTGGTGGAATTACTGGTACTACGGCTACCTTCAGTGGTGGAATTACGGCTGCGTCTGCAACTGTAAATGGGACAATTACAACGGATGATGTAGTCATTCATGAGACACTGCAGGTTGATAAGACTATTGTATGTGATGAAGATGTGAGTGCTCACACTTTCACTGCAACTTCAGGGGGAGGACTGGCTGTAGGAGGAATTGGTAATCGCGTACTGAATGTGCGTACAGATACGGTTGGCACATATATTGAAGTAGGCCAGGCAAACCCTAGTGGTCAGGAAATATCTGGGTCCGGTGCTTTACTGAATATCTCTACCATTGACAATACGCAACAAACGGCTGTATTTGATACCACTAACAAACAGGTCGGTATTCGCACGGTCCCCGTTCTAGCAGATGGGTTTGCCCTTGATGTGAATGGCACTGTGCGTACGAACGGCTACATCAATATGCAGGTTGGTGTGCCGCGGTCGCTGGTTTATACGTTCAATATACCTGCGGATAATGTACTGCCTACGTCATATGTCCCTGTATGTACAGATATCGCCGTATTTCGACAGCTTACATCATATAATGTGATTCTTGCAACAGTAACTGTGCCTGTTGGATCGAATGATGGTGCAGCCTGGCCCCAGGCACTTGGTGACTTCTTTATGAAACTGACTGCCGATGGATCAGGTGTTGTTGATTCTCAGGAATATCATCTGATGACAGGAGGGGCCGGTGGTAACGCTGTATATGTAACAGAAGGATATGGGACAATTAATCAGCAATTTGTATTAGTCAAAAATCAGCACTATACCGGTAGTTCTACTTCACTAACACTAAATATGCGGGATGAATCTGGCAATACACGCGTGTTCTCCGTAAATACTAATAGTGGTTCCTCTAACTTACAAATCTACATCACATATCTGGGGCTTGTCTAGAGTCCTAACTAGCGTACGGGTAGTAACCAAGCAGGTGCCTCCCGTCTGGTATAAACGGTAATCCCCCGTGCCTGCTTCGATCCAACATAGAACGCACGATAACAAGCCGTTGGATTCGGGCTGATTTTGAACTCCGGCGGCATCGCTAGAGCAGGCCAACTCAGTGGTTTCGCCGGCAGTGGAGGCGGGTTCTGCGTCAGCCAGGCGACATGCGGCTCACAGGCGTGCATCGGTGCATCCGGATACCGATAGTGGTATTCGGTCGCTAGCGCAGCGGCAAGGGCGCAGAGCCACATATAATTCGCCAACGTTTCACGAACCCATTTGGCACACGGATGATTCCGATGCGTGGGCTTGTAACCGCGCTGGCCCGTTTTCGTCATCGGCGCCGTATCCAGCATGAGTCGTTCCTCCGCTTCTGCGTGGGCCACGTGCTGTGCTGTCCAAAGCAATTGTGTAGATTCTAAGAGCATCTTCACAACGTGCTTATCTCCGTGCTGTTCGGCCGCTTTCTTAGGGTCGAAGGAAAGAAAGAAGATATTCATCGTGGTCTTATCTAGGTGGCGACCGTGACCCATCAATTTTTTCGTTGCGGCTCAATCCGTCGAAATATTGCCCGCCTCCTATCAGAGTAATGGCATCCAATCTCCGACGTGCCGATGATTTGGAGCGTATCAAGCTGCGCCATCTGGTATTTCAGAATGATGATGGTACCTATCCTGCACCGTATTCCGTTGCCGTTATGGATCCTACCGGTACCACCGGTGAAGTCATATGGTCTGACAACATTAATATAGATAGCGTTACTGCAAATAATATCATCAGCAACGAAGATATCACCGTCTGTAACAAGGCGATTGCCGGTAACACAACCACAATGCGCTTTACTACAGATGGGTTCTCATGCTTCATAGAAGGCGGAACTGCGCCAACAAGCAACTCTAAGGCACCGATCTATTTTATGGCATATGATAGTGGCGGACCTACCTCCACATTGACTGTGGATATCCCCAATAACAGGGTTGGGGTAAATTACGCCGTTGGTTATGCCACCACTGCAACACTCGATGTGAATGGTTCTATCAACGGCAGTAGCCTAAATCTATCTGGAGGAATTACTTGCGGTGGAGGAATTACTTGTGCGGGTGGATCAATCTTTACAGGCGATGTTCGTTTTACAGGGTCTGTTACATTTGATGGTTCTGTTATTGATGATAATAGCATACAGCCACTCATTACAGATGATTTAAAGGTCCTTTCTATTATTGCAGGTTCAACTACTGACTCTTTTGTTCCTGGGTATGTTCTTGATCTCAAGGGGCCTACAAAGACAAACAGTACTATACAACTCCCCACCGGTGTGACTGCCGGTGTCCCCTCCCTCACATTCGTCGGTGATTTAGATACGGGTATCTTTCAGGGCGCGGCGGGATCTGTTTCGATTGCAAGTAACGGCGCTTCTAAGATGACGGTGTCTGGTGGAGGTGTTAATATCGATACCGGCAATCTATCTTTTTCTGGCAGCAGTGGTATTTCTTTGAACACGGGGGGGATTACAATGGCCAGCGGTGGGATTACCATGACGAGTGGTGGTTTATCCATGACCAATGGAGACATTACACTGGGGTCTGGTGGTATTAACCTAACAAGTGGATCTCTGACTGTAGGAGGCACATTCTCATCCCGCGTTATTACTGCTAATGCGGCTACTACGTTCGATATTTCTGGATATTATGGAAAATACGTGTTTGTAACTGGCAGTGGAACAATTAATCTTAATGCAGTGGGATCCAACGGAACAGTGGTCGTACTCATCAATACAACAACAAATAATATCGGATTTTCCGGCCTGACCTTGTTGGGCGTTAGTTTCCCCATGCCTCCTAATTCCGCGCGCACGTTATTATCCAATGGATCAAATTGGTACGGGCTCTAGTAGAGAAGGATGTCGTTCTATTCGAATTCGGTTATCACGTATGTCCCCGAACCTACATACGTATTCTATGATATAGATACAAATCCTATCGTATTTCCTAGTACTACATACAACGTACCATTTCCCGACAGAGGATATATCGCTTTAGATATCTTTATCAGTGGAGGTGGAGGTGGCGGCGGCTACGGCAGCAGTGATCACGAAAATACCGGCGGCGGCGGCGCCGGCAGCGGACAACAGATCGGCTATATCGAAGTATTTAATGGCGACTCCGTGAATTATATCCTACCCGCAGGAAAGCGTGATAATCCCGTTACTATCTCTTTATTGGGGGCAACCTCAATAACACTCTATATTGGAGATGGTGGGGCGCGGGCAACAAACGGGGAGGACACAGTCATTACTGTTAATTATCTGTCTGCGCCATCAGTAACTTACAGAGCAGTTGGAGGACGTGCCGGTGCCAACGCTGCACGTGACTATAACGGTGTCGGTGGAGCAGGGTATTGGGGAGGCGGTGGGGGACAGAGTCAGGGTAGCGATGGTGCCAGCGGTGGAGCGGGGCCATTCAGTGCCCCAGGCGGTTATGTAAGTGCCGGCGGTGGTCCAGGCCAGGATGCATTTAGTGGCGGCGATATGTCTTCTGGGGGTGGGGGTGGCCCATTGGGGTTTTCTGGAGGCACGAATGTAGCAACTGTTGTCAATAATACTGTTGGCGGCGGTGGCGGTGGCGGCAATATGTTTTATGAGAATGATCCACCCACTATTATT
>Ga0247722_10001516_pt1 | contig 12701 bp, 7 predicted proteins | sample MSEWelMarce3H_FC_FD_189094 | JGI IMG/M metagenome (GOLD analysis project Ga0247722, IMG submission 189094) | Subsurface sediment microbial communities from gas well in West Virginia, United States - MSEEL Well Study Marcellus 3H_FC | ecosystem: Environmental > Terrestrial > Deep subsurface >... | reverse complement strand
TAATATATGTAAAAATATATAATCAACTATATATTTATATTTATATTATTATTTTTACCACTTATATTATACTCAATATTTCAGTGTTTAATAATCACGATAACATAATTTTTTTTATAAAAAAATTATATAATTATATATTATAAAATGAAAATGAAAAACAATAAAAAAACAACGCCTTTAAGAAGTTTTAGAATGACACGTGCGAGGGGGGAAAGCGAAGATTCTTTGGGGACTCAAAGTAAAACTATGAGTAATAATAATAATCCCTGCAATGATTTGCAGGATGAGAATGATAAAATAAAATGCCTCTTCTGCAGTCAACGGCAGAATCAAAACTTACCCGTTTGTCAGGATTTAAATAATAAAGAGGGTAGAAAAAAAATAATAGAAATATTATTAGGAGATTTATCGATTGCAGATAGTTATATTGCAGGAAAATTAGACTCGGTATTATATGAAAATCCTTCAAATAATTTATATAAAAATCTGCACTATAATGAATGGTGGTATTTAGATGATCATAATGATAATTATGATTATTTCCTTTTAAGAGGTATTAGTTTTGAATCTAAAAATGTTAAATATTCTGAATATGCTACAATTCCTGGAGATTTTTCGAGAATAATTAATAGAAAGGCTCATTTAAAAACTTGTACAATATTATACAATTATGATTTACAATGTTTTATAATGAAACATGTACCAGTAGATAATCAATGGAATTCAACATTTTTTTTTAAAAATCCAAACAAAATTCAGGGTCAAATACAAGAACCCGCTACAAATGGTATTTATGCTAATTCATTTTCTGGTATAATTACTTTTAATCCATTAGGTTATGAATGTTTGTATGCTGATTTAAAAATTCTAATCGAAAAATACTCTTTTAATCAAGTTTATGAAATTTTATTTAATATTACTCACAAAAAATATCAGGATATTGTTTAGATAATGTTTATCTTATTTAATCACCCATATAAATAATTTTTTTAATTTATATTTTAAATTACAAAATATGACATATAAATTAAAAGATTTTTCAACAGTTAATAAAATATATAGAAATCTATCGGTACCAATATTATATGAACATTCTTTAAAATGGGATAATGTCAAAATAAGTTCATCTGGAGCCTTAACAATTTTAACTGGTGATAAAAAAGGTAGAAGTCCTGAAGGGAAAAGAATTGTAACAGTTCCAAATTGTACAGAAAACTTATGGTGGTCTGATGAAACAAATGAAGCACCCAATAATAATAATCCCTGCAATGATTTGCAGGATTCGAATGAGAAAATAAAATGCCTCTTCTGCAGTCAACCGGAGAATCAAAACTTACCCGTTTGTCAGGATTTTAATAATAATAATCCCTGCAAAGATTTGGAGGATGAGAATGAGAAAAATAAATGCTTATGCAGTCAACGGCAGAATCAAAACTTACCCGTTTGTCAGGATTTTAATAATCCCTGCAATGTTTTTGAGGATGAGAATGAGAAAAATAAATGCTTATGCAGTGAACAGCAGAATCAAAATCCAGAAGCACAACAACGTTATAAATGCCAGGAACTATCTACTTTTGGGGGGTCTGGTGGGGTTAAATTCGGCCCCATTCAGATTATAAAAACATTACAAATATCTGGCGGAGATGTTGTGGATGCAATTTATATTAATGGCAAAAGATTTGGAGGAGGTGGAGGATCTCGGTCGGATATGTTAACATTAACATTAGATGATGGGGAGTATATTAATGAAGTAAATGTAAGTGAAATCGATTATTTATACAACACTATTATTGGGTCATTAGAATTTAAAACATCAAATGGAAAAAGTATAAAAAGGGGGAATGATAACAACAATTATGTATTCAGGTTAACAAATAGAAAGGTAACCGAAATCGGAGGAAGTGCAGGAGTTTATTTGGATAGTATTACATTTTAATCCAACTATCTTCTATATTTTCTTTTAGCATAAATGTATAAAACTTCTGTATTATCGTATTTTTATCAATGCCAATGCGCGTTTTATTCTATAATGAAATATATTTTATTTTATTTAATATATATTTTAATAATGCTTGGTAATTATTGACGATGATGATGATGATGATGACGACGGTGGCTTTTTCTATTTTGCATTTTATTTTTATTGTTAATTTTATTGTTATTTTTATATGTTTTTCTTGATTTTGATTTTAATTTATTAAATTTCCCCTTTTTAATGCCACCAGAACCTCTATGCGTTTGTATTCTTAGCGCTGCTCTTCTCCGTTCGGCCATATCATATCTTATATCATCTCTTATTTGTTCGGCAACTTGAGAAGCATTGGAATTTGGATTCAACTGTAGTAGTTGATTTAATGGACTTTGAGGAGTCATTAACGCTAGTTCAAGATCTTGCGTTATTTGAGGAGTTTGGGGAGAAATCATTACATTGTTTTCTAATATACAAACAAAAAAATGAGCTTTGGCCAAAGGAGTAAGTTGACCGTAAAGTTGAATCATTTGTGGTTGTCGATACCTTACTACATATTTACATATAACTTTTTTTGCAAGTGGAGATGATGCAATGTAACGTTGTTCGTTTCTAAATAAATAATGTACTAAATCTAAAACATCAGTTCGTATTTCCATAGGAGAAGCGCGTAAAGTATCAATGTTCTCACCCATCAATAATAGAATTTGATCTTTATTTCGTCTGAATATGCGTTCACTTCTAGGATCACTCATTGCGTCGGCATAATCTGCCTGTAAAAACTCAATTACGTCTAGTGCTTCAGGTCTTCTTTCTTCGTTAATGAGGTTGCTTATAAGTATAGAATAAGCATGAATTGCAGAGTCAACTGGATCTACTGCGCCTCCAGGAGCTAGAGGAATACCTTGCTGTGCACATCTATGAAACCGAGCAATTGATCTTTCTCTATCTACTCTAGAAAAATGTAATAGTGATAAATAAAAGCCGTCGCGTGTACATGCAAAATTAGCTTCGTTTGGATCTACACTTATATAAAAAGGTGTTCTCGGCGTCATTGAATCGCGTCTTAAACCTGTAGCGTGATCTTTATACCTCCGAAAAAAAGCTTGATATTCATCTTGAATCATTCTTGTTATGTCTGGAGGTGCTGGTGGTAGTGCTGCCATACCTTTTTATTACTATTGTACTATTGTAGTAGATTATGTAGTAGATTATGTGTAATAGATTTATGAATTACCAAGTACTATCTATTATATTATATATATAATAACAGATAAATTATTTATTAAATTATTGTAAATAAATTATTATTTCATCGTAGAAATGTTGTCAAAAACATATTTGTTGATGGTGGATAAGCAATTTTTTTCAGATTTTTCTCTTTGGGATTCGGTTTGAAGCCAAGTTCGAACGGTTTCATCATCAAGGTGTTCAAGAAACCATTGAGTCAGCTCATCCCAAGCTTTCCAATATTTTACGTATCCGCCGATGACGAGCAATTTGAAAACATCTTGAATGTATGGAATGTCGACTCTCTCATTTGGCTGTGTATCATTTTCCTTTTCCTTAATATTTTCTTCCAAGAGAGTTCTATAATCGAATCCGTGCTGTTCATTCGTGGTTGCAAAACGCACAATCATTCTGTATTGCGTGAATCCACTGCAGTGTCCGCCGAATCCGAAATAGTATTCAAATTCTGAACGGTGGACTTGGTACATTGGACGTTCGAGCAAAACGGCAAACGGCTTGTCGAATATTGTAACATGAATTTTTGCAGTTTGGATATTGGCATCGGCATATTCGTTATACTCGAGCGTCCATTCGATTTCTGGGTGTTCTTCAACGAACTTTTTTGCGGCGTCATCATTCACGGTAGTAATCATGTATCCGCGGCCCACATAATGTTTCTTGTGGAGTTCAGCGAATTTATCAGCGACGGCTTGTCTTGTCATGCCAATGCCAGTATTTGAATTAATCGAAGTTGAAGGCGAAGTCATATTTTCTGTGTATTATTTGTTTATTTATCTGATAATGCATATACATATACTAGTCATTAAGATTTCAATTTTTATTATTATTGTAATACAAATAATAATAAAATAATGTTGTATAAAAATAAAAAATAATTAAACCAACTACCAATTACTCAGTGTCTGTATCTTCCCCGCTCCATGCCGTTTCTTGTTGAAAGCGCTGCCTTTCTCTGCTTGTTCGGTCAATCATTCCTTTACGACGCCAGAAATCAGGATCGGTGTCTTATGAAACGCCTTGTCCTTGTGCCAACTGTTGAAAAACGGACAACCTTCCACCGCCGGCTTTTCTTTTGATTGATTTGGAACGTTTTTTATACGATCGTTTTTTGGTAGATTGTTTTTTTTTGGTAGACCGTTTTTTATATGATTGTTTTTTATATTTTTTTCCACCCCCATTATCTTGTTGTTGTTGTTGTTGCTGTTGTTGTTGTTGTTGTCTAATAAGTTCGGCAAGTTGAACTTGATAAATCTTTTTTCTAATACTAGGTGCTTGGGTAATTTTCAACTGCAGTTCGCGTATGCGTTCATCAAGATCTCTTGAAGGCATAGCCGAAGCAAAAGAAGGAGAATAAGGCGAAACCAAAGGAGAATAAGGCATAAATGATGCTGATGCTGGCGGATACGACTGCACTCGTTGTAATGGCGGTGCTGCTATTGGTGCTGCCACTTGTAGTGGTAGTGGTTCTAAACTAACAAGTGCGCGCTGAAATGCCAAATAATGATTTTTTTTATCTTTAAAATCTTTACTGTATCCCTTTTTTGTGATTCCGGCGGGACCAACTATGCTACGAAACAGCAGAGGATTGGCCTCGGGATGTCTAACATCAAACATTATTTTAGAGGCACGCATAAGTTCTTCTGTTGTAAATGGTGGCGGGTGTCCAATGTAGTGTTGAATTTTGTTTCGATAAAACTGCGTTAATACTGTATTGGGGTCGACATCAAATTCTGGCAGTACTTGTGAAGGCAGCGGACGATCATCATCCATTTAAAAATGATAGACAGAAATGATAAAATGATAGAAAATATAAATACAGTAATATATATTTATATTTTATTTTTTATTTGTTGGAAATAATAAAACCCCTAAATGAAGACAATGCAAACACGTGAAATACATAAAATACACATACACATTATAAAGAAGAAAAAAGTCGGTTCATGTTATCAGCTTCGAGTTTATTCGTCGACGGCAAAAACAGCTTTTGAATCAAGTCGTCGTCGCGAAATCGAATGGTGTAATCTTGCTGAATGCTGTTTCGCCCGACGCGCCCCATTGCCTGTATTGTTTTTTCCTGCGTCATGTCGTGCAAGTCGCGGCTAATGTATCCGTGGCAAAACTGATAATTTGTCCCGTAAATGTAGTCCGACGAAGCAATGATTAAAAACAGTTTTTGGTCTTGAGCCAGTTCTTTTATAATTTCGTTATACGCGGCATTTTTATGATCGGTAATGGCGCCAATGCCCATGAGCAGCAGAATTTTCCAGTGTGACTCGATGTGAAGCAGCATAATTTTTTCCACATAACTGTCTTGAATGTCGCACGACCACGGTTTTTTATCTTGAGTAGTCGTCGCCGTCGCCTTGTCCTTACGCCACTTTTCGAGGTGCGCATTACGGTTCGGAATAAACAGATCGTGCAGCGCGGTTCGTTTCACTTGCTCGTTCAAGGTTTGCAGTTTTTGATTGAGTTGTTTGATTTCGCCGCTGTCCATTTTTTTATCGAGGAATTTATTTTTCTTGTCTTTGCTTTCGCTGTCGACAGAGGACCCCTTTTCCGCTTCATTGAGCAAATCTTCGATTCGTTTTTCCACCGTTTCAATTTGCTCGGACAGTTTATTATTGTGATTAATAGACCCCATAATGTCGTCAATGAGTTGCGCCGGAATTTGAGCCGTTTGCAAGCAAAAACTCGCAATCTTTTCGACGTCATTGGTCAAGAAAATTGTGGGTCCGTCTGTGAGCGTGTGTGCGTCGGACGTGGTAATGTATCCGGTGGATTCGTATAGGTTATCGCAATCATCTTTGAAATGGTTGTAAATGTTGGTCCATGCGTCGACTTCCGGTTTCTGTGTAATATTTTTTAACAACGTCAAATAATACAGTTTAATAGAAATGTGCGTGATTTCGTCGAGGGACGAAAAGTATCGTTGCACGCTGTATCGCTGGCTGGAGTAATACTGTTTCCGATTTACGAATGAAATGAATTCGCATATTTGCCCGATGCCGAAATAACGCAGCAGCGTTTTATGTTTTTCGCAGTGTGCGGCGCTCAACAAAACATCGGCATAATTTGAAAACAGCGTATGCGGGAGCTGGACGCATCCGCCCTTGCTGACAATCGGAATGGATTTGCTGCAGTCGTGGCTGACAATGCTAATCACTTCCGCGTTTGAGAATCGGGATTTAAAGTCGGCAATTGTATTCTGAAGTTCTTGCTCGTGCGGGAGCGTGGCGGACGATAAAACCACATTCGGAATAATGTTTTGTTTCCAGTTATTGTGAATAATGTCATGATATTCGTGCTTGCCGCTATCCATTGTAATCGTCGGTTCGTCCCAAAACAGAATGGTATTTTCAACGGGATGAAACGCCTTCATGTAAAACATGGCGTGCAAATAGGATTGAATGTCGCTGATAATGATGTCGACATTGTCTCCGACGCTGTTGTCGACTTTGCGAATGCCGCCCGTTCTCCAGTCGCGCGTGGCTTCTTTTGCGGCGAAATAATGCAGGCGTATATCATCCACGCTTTTGCACCCGAAAGCGAATGCGATGCGTTTTTGAACAGAAATTGCGGATTTTGCCAGGGCGAGTCCGACGTGGCGTGCAGCGCAAACGAATATGATTTTATGTTTTTCGGAGAGTCCAATCGGCGTCAGTGTTTTTCCGGTTCCGGTAGGTGCAATGTAGAGCACGAGTTTTGGGTTGGGCGATTTTGCGCGGGTGAATATTTGTTTTTGGTGGTCATACAGTTCCATGTCTTTGAATTTGGTGCAGAGATGATTCTTTTCGACAAAGTGTTCGGCATATTGGACGAAACTTACAATGTCGACATCGGTTTCAAACATGTCGAGCAAATAGTTGACAAATTCTACGACGTGTGTATTCACGTGCTCGATGCTGTTTTTCAGATTCATTTTAAGGGCATAATAATAGGACATCCAGCTGCACTCGTCGATGTCGTCGCCATAATCCGAATCGGAATCGGACTCGGACTCGGATCCTCCTTCGTTTTTATCTTGTTGTTGCTGGTTGCGTTTGTTGCGTTGGTTGCGTTGTAATGCATTCCATTTTGCTTTTTTTGTTAGTAAGAGTTTGCATATTTTTAGAATTATATTTTCAAAAATATTTTTGGATTGAATTGACACTGAGTTCTCATTATTTTTGATACGAATGGCGTCTACTTTTTTGATTTCGGCAATTTTATGTTTGCCGCTTTTTTTACTGCTGCCGTCACCTTGTTTTGAATCAGCATCGCATGAAAATGCTGGAACCAGTTGAAACGTTTTTACCATTTCATGAACGAGCTGTTCAAAGTGTTTCTGATACAAGTGCGCATGCATTTCAGGCGATGATGATGTTTTCAAGATGCCAATCATGGAAGAATTATGATTCATTTTTAATTGAACATTGTGATAACTGTCTCGAATGAGTTTAATAACCGTCAACTCATCTGGCGAGACGGGGATTTCCATATTATTCCATTCTGATTTAGTAAGACGACCTTGAACGATGGTCTGACTATAAAGTTTATTTTTATCATTTTCGTTTTCGTTTTGTTGCTGCATCGCAATAATTGTCAATAAATTTATTTCTTTTTTTTTACTTTTTTATACTTATAAAATGTGTTCTGAGAATCCAGGCGTTAATATATTGTATAAAAAACTATTTAAATCAATACAATATATTATTTATTCTGATATTACATGACATGACATGACATGACATACTGTTTATGAAAAAAAAGGAAACCCGATTTGAGCCGCTTTGGGTTGGATTGGTTGGTTTGCATTGTTGTATATATGTCTCGCATTGACATGAGTCGGCTTCGCCGTTAGAGTGTGTAATATTTAACGTCTGGTTACAAGACGATATTGGTTTATTACCAAATGGAATGATCGATTAAGTTATGTAGATGTCGCTCATCGACAGATCGAATGATTGATGATGCGGAATGTTTCCGCGAATGGTTTCTGTAAAGCCATGAAATGCTAATGCCTCGGTGCGAGTTTCGATCTCGCTCACGGGGATCAGTCCGCATAATTCCGAACCCGAGGTTTTATAGATGCTCTAGTGCCTTGATGCACCGGTGCGATGTGATGTGAGATACCGGCAACAGGTTTCGATCCTGTGACCTTCCGCTTATAAGGCGATAACCATCTTCAAATTCGGACATTTGCATGTCTTGTTGAAAGAGGACGGTGTTTTAGACGCTCTGCCGCTGAGCTATACCGGTTTCTTTTGATTGTCGTAATGACGAGTAGTTTCTGTAAAGCTACTAAAGGATTATATACCGGCAACTCGTCTCGATCGAGTGACCTCGGAGTTATGAGCCCCGCGCGCTACCCCTGCGCCATGCCGGTTTCTAATTACTGTGTTTTCGGTCCCTTAGCTATGACCACCAGTTTCTTTAAAGCTGGCAAATTGAATGGCATTGACAGTGAGATTCGAACTCACGACTTTGGACCGGCAGTCCACCTCTTCCGCTGAGTTATATCAATGCCAGCTGCGTTTAACGTCCAGCTTGACGGCCTGATTCTTCAAATCAGGCAAATTGGAATGTATACCGGCAACAGGTTTCGATCCTGTGACCTTCCGCTTATAAGGCGATAACCATCTTCAAATTCGGACATTTGCGTGTCTTGTTGATAGAGGACGGTGTTTTAGACGCTCTGCCGCTGAGCTATACCGGTTTGAAAGTTGCTCTAGTGCCTTAATGCACCGATGCGATGTGTAGTAAGGGACATGCTACCCCCCTTGACCCTTTGCTTACAATGTAAGGGAAGGGTTGAAGGGGGGCCGTAGGTTCCCTTTGTGGAGACCGACAACCCGTTTTGATCGAGTGACCTCGCGGTTATGAGCCGCGCGCGCTGCCTCTGCGCCATGTCGGTTTACAAGTTAGATGTTGCTCTAGTGCCTTGATGCACCGATGCGATATGATGAATATATACGGAGAACTGGTTTTGATCCAGTGTCCTCGCGGTTATGAGCCGCGCGCGCTGCCACTGCGCCATCTCCGTTATACACCCCTAACAAGTTTCGATCTTGTGACCTCCGGCTTAGGATGCGATAACCATGATTCAATCGGATGCTTGCGCATCATGATGTCGATTCACGGTGTTTTACGGCGCTCTACCACTGAGCTATAGGGGTATGGTGAATTATTATGTCGTAATGACAGGCAGCTTCTGTAAAGCTACTAAAGGATGAGATACCGGCAACAGGTTTCGATCCTGTGACCTTCCGCTTATAAGGCGATAACCATCTTCAAATTCGGACATTTGCATGTCTTGTTGATAGAGGACGGTGTTTTAGACGCTCTGCCGCTGAGCTATACCGGTTTCTTTTGATTGTCGTAATGACGAGTAGCTTCTGTAAAGCTACTGAAGGAATTGGATACCGGCAACCCGTTTTGATCGAGTGACCTCGGAGTTATGAGCCCCGCGCGCTAACCTCTGCGCCATGCCGGTTTGAAAGTTGCTCTAGTGCCTTAATGCACCGATGCGATGTGTGGTAAGGGACCGTAGGTTCCCTTTGTGGATACCGGCAACCCGTTTCGATCGAGTGACCTCGGAGTTATGAGCCCCGCGCGCTAACCCCTGCGCCATGCCGGTTTCTTTTGAATGAGCAGCTTCTGTAAAGCTACTGAAGGATTTTATTTACCCCAACAATTTTTGATCTTGTGTTTTTTGGTTTGTTTGAAGGGGAAAATTCGCATCGACTGCCGCCGGATTCGAACTTATGACTTTGCACTGCATGTCATCTGGTTGTTCGAACTGCGGATTACCAACTCGGCTATGCGCCGCTTTTGCAATCGCTGCTTGAAATGAAAGTATCTGAATGCGTATAAGAAGATGGCGTTAAAATCATAAACTATAAAATCATACTTATTTTTATTTTACAAAAAAATAATAATATAATAAACATCAAACGATTTGTCGCTGGAAGAAGTGCGCATTTAAGATCTGTATTCATAAGCTTAGCATTCATAAGGTTTAGCGCCACTAAGATTTACGTTGTAAATTTTGCGTTTATAAGTATTGCGTTTATAAAGTTTGCATTTGAAAAATATTGTTATGAATAATCATAATTAGGCGAGTCAATTTGAAGGTTTTGGACAAAACCAAACTTAATTTTTCACTGTAAAAAAAGTTTTCTAAACTAAATTTTTGAAACTTGACCTCCGAGGCAGCAGTTTAGCAAACTGAGAAACTGAGGTTTGTTCACTGACGAAACCGATGTCACATGTCACAAAAAAGTTTGACTAAGGTCTCCTCTAAAACACAATGAAAAAATTGTTTTTGAACAAGAATATAGGAAAATGAAAAATTAATCCTCTAAACTGAACGTCCAAACTGAAAAAAATCCAAGATTGACTCGTCATAATGTTACTCCTCTGGTACTTCACCTATCTTTCTTTCTATAACAATCGTGTTAACGTCAAACGAATCTAATTTCACTCTTGCTGATCTGTTTATTTTTACAATTCTTACACTTCTTAAACTTAAATTTTTATTATTTTTCATTTTCATAATAATTATAATATATACATATATAATTATTAATTACAAAAAAATATTATGATTTAAAAAGTTTCAACTTGTCTCCAACTTGCTCGATGCGTCCATATTGGTCCAGTTCTTTAACATCAAACGGTTTGCCGCTGGAAGTGAGCGCATCGAATTTATCATTTTTGTAATACACGGTATTCGTCTTCATGGATCGAGCCAGCCGTTCTCCAGCTTCGCCCTTGTATGTTGCCGGCAACAATTTAAACACTTCTTCTTCAACTGCCACATTTGCCACCATTTCTTTTTCGGTTTCGTCCAGTTCGATATTTGGAACGTATGAAAACGCAGACGAATCTGGCGTTCCCAAAAATTCAAAACATTTTGTGCCCTTGTGCACTTTACAATCAATGGATGTTGTTTTTACGGCATTCAGCAGCTCGCGACTGATTTGTTCCTTCTTTTTTGAAATATCAAACAGCGCTTGGTCCGTCGTTTTTCCAGCGTCCGTCGATTTCAGCTCCTTGTTCAGCTTTTCTTTTTGCGCTGCAGAAAAAACAGACAAGTATTCGAAAACCTGAACCGTCTTTTCATCTTCCGGCAAATCTTCGTGGCTGCAAATACGCTGCGCGCGCCCGATAACTTGCTCCACGCGCACGCCGTTCCAGTAAGGTTCCATAATGTGAACAAAGCGCACATTTCGCAAATTGATGCCTTCTGAGCCGGATGCGGTAATCATAAACACGCGGACGAATTCGCCGTACATGTTGCTTAGCGTTTTCGTTGTTTTCTTTCTCTCTAAATATTGTTTAATGTTTTCCGGAGTGGACGAGAAATCGCTGTTGAAAATGTTTCTAACGATTTCTTTTTCGTCGGCGTCTTCTGTGCCGGTATACAGCGCATACGTGGGTTTATCTTCGTCTTCGGGCGCAATGTCCATGACCCAGTTTTCGCCCTCTTTCTTAATTTTGAACTGCGCGAATCCGTTGGCATTCAGGACGAGAGAAAACATACCGATGCCTTCGAGGGAACGGAACTGGCTGTAAATAAGATGCAGTCCTTTATTTTCCGGGCTGCTTATATTTTGCAACATTTTAAGGAATTTGGGGCTGTAATCGTTCAAGCGCCCATCTTTGTCCGCTGCTTTCAAATCCTCGTCGTGTGTTTCATAGTATTGAAACAGTTCGCGAATTTTTTCATTGTAAGAGCTGTCGCCGGAAATGACTTCGAGCGGGGCATCTTCTTCGACGCCTTCGACGAATGTAACGGCTTGGCGTTGGCGCACATCATCTTGCGTAACGACGTCGACATTTTGTTCGTTCAGTTTTTCTTTTTTGGGTCGCCCCGGTCGTCCGTCAATTTCGTTTGCGGCTGGGAAAACAAAGTTACAACAAAGTCGAGAGAAAATGCGATACGAATTGGAAGAAACTTCATACATGTTTTTATTTTTCTGCGCGCGTTTAGTTTTTGTAATTTCGTCGGTTCGCACATCCACGTATTCGCTGTATTGCATGTTGCTCATTGGAACAAGTTCGAGTTTGATATCGAGCAATCGGGGCATGAGCTGTTCTTGCGCGCTTTTAAAATAGGACACTAGCCCGAGAATGCGGCGCTGGAATAGGGGCAGTTCTTTCACACCCACGATTTCAAACGTGTCGGGATTTATTTTCAGAAACTTGTTTTTGAAATCTTCGAAATTGTCTGGAAGCGCGGTGAAATTCGCAATGACGGGCTCTTCCGATCGGATTTGTTCGGATGCGAACATTTTTTTAATTTTTTGGAGGAATTGTTCGTTGGACTCGTCTCCAGAAGGGGCGCGAATGACGCCGGCATAAGCGCCTGATCCCTTTGACGCATCCGTGAAACCAAACGGATTGCGCGTAACGGTCATCGTTTGTGTGGACGGCGTATATTTCACATAGTCGTAATTGGCAATATTGTATTTTTTGAGCATGGCGATAATGG
>Ga0247722_10001515_pt1 | contig 12706 bp, 9 predicted proteins | sample MSEWelMarce3H_FC_FD_189094 | JGI IMG/M metagenome (GOLD analysis project Ga0247722, IMG submission 189094) | Subsurface sediment microbial communities from gas well in West Virginia, United States - MSEEL Well Study Marcellus 3H_FC | ecosystem: Environmental > Terrestrial > Deep subsurface >... | reverse complement strand
TATAGCGCCTCCAGTCCTTCCGATGATCCTATTTTATGTTTCAACATTAAGAGTTTAACAAGATATCCCTGTTCTATTTTGTTTAATATTGGAAGTTCTGGCAGTTCAATCAGTTCAGGCGATTCAAGCGATGACTGAAAATCTGCGCGTGCCGCTAACATTAATATATAATGATCGCTGTGGGTTAACCAGTTCGTTTCCTGTTTAACTAACAACCCGTTTCTGCGTATAAGAGATTGACTCGTCACAAACAGCGTTTGCTCACGGGTTAATGAAAAAGTTAAACGAATATCTTTGGATGGTTGTTTTAAATCGAGATTAACCATGTAGAGAGATTGACAAGATGCAACAGGATTATCAATTACCAAAGTGTTTACGCAAAATCCGTCTGTTAAAAACCCGATTTCTACTGTTGCGTTATTGATAACAAATGTTCCGCTTTGTAATGTTTCATCATGAAATACAATTTTAAGGTCAGAACGTAACATTATATTAAAATGAAAATAAAGATCTTGTTAATAGTCGTTAATGAGTTCCAATATTATTATATATCCAAAGTTGTTAGGTAAAGGAGCATTTGGTGAAGTTAGTCTCGGGTTACATCGTTCAACGAAAAGACTCGTAGCTGTAAAAAAAGAAAGCAAAGACAAGCAAGGCGGACGTGTACTGAAGCATGAATATAATATATTGCGGTACATCGGTAGGCCAGCTATTGGATTGTGGGAGGATTTAAATTATTGCTACATGGCTATTCCGTTAATGGGTCCAAGTTTAGACAAGATTAACCTTCAAACTAAGTTTTCTCTCGGTTTCTGTTCGTATATAGGAATTCAGATGCTCGACGCAATTGAAATATGCCATAGCAAGGGGGTCTTACATCGCGATATTAAACCAGCTAACTTTTTAGTGAATTATAATATACCTCATAAAACAATACAGTTGGTAGATTTCGGACTGTCTAAAAAATATCTTGATGGCACAGGGAATCATATACCTTACATAACTGGCGTTCCACGGGTTGGAAGTTTGCGTTACATGAGCAAGAACGTACATAAAAGTATCGAGGCTTCTCGTAGAGACGATTTATATAGTATTGCTTACGTGATTATATTTCTGTATGTTGGGAATTTGCCATGGAAGGGCGTGATACAGAATTTAACGATCGCGGAGAAACACAAAGCAGTGTTGGAGGTTAAAGAGAAATTTACAAATCGTAGATTGGCGAAGAAGAATATATGCGCAGAGTGCCATTTTAAAAACAATGCGCAATGTCCGTGCTTCGTAAATATGGTGAAAATGCTGGATTATATAGATAGCTTAACATTTAACGATAACCCTGATTACAATCGCCTAAAGTCATATCTTCAGGAGACAATAATCCATACTGGGGGTGACATGCTGTCCCCCTTAACCCCCTGGCATAATTGAAAGGGGTCATGATAAACACAACCCCCTGGCAATATTTTAGTAATTATGCCAGGGGGTTCAAGCGTCGGCGTACGCCGACGAATCAATGGGGGACAGCATGTCCCCCTAGTCTGTATTCTGAATAGCTGCGATAGCAATGCTCATTTTACCGAGCGAGCCAATCTCATACTGTAGAACCATGTGAATATCATTCAGTAGAATCTTTACGATCCGGCTGTCACTACCAGAATGGCACTTGCTAAAATCATGTAGAGTAGAAAACTTAAAGCTACGGCAGTAAACCCCGTTGTCGCCGTCATCATCAACATTAGTTAGGAATTTCAGACCGTCTGAGTTCGCTAACTTTGTACCTTCCCGTGAAATGGTCGCCTTAATACTACCATTTGTCGTGAATTGTAATGAACGGCCGTCATGTTTAATTTGCACCTGTTCACACTCAAGAGTCTTAAGATCCCTGCAAATCCGCACCAGATCAGCACTCGGCATGGTCAATACATACTGGTAATCAACCTGATCAAGCTCTGCCATTCGCAGCTCATCATCCGCCGTCTGAATACGGATCTCGTACTCGCGTGTCTCGTCCTTCTGTTCGTTCGAGAATGTAATCTGAACAGTGTCGTTATTGTTCTTCTGATAAATAAATGTGAAAATAGTATCATCCTTGGTGACGGCCTTAAATACCTGATTCAGATGAAGCGCGGACAGGTTAATTTCTACTACTTGCTCACCATTGCTTACGTCAGGCTTACAGTAATAGTGCTCAAACTCCTCGCCGTCAAGATCGACGTCTACGAGGAACGACATAATATTATCCATCTGTGTAATTCGCATTCCCTTAGGTGTGAAAATAAGGCTGGTGTCTGGTAACTTGTTCTTAATAGAATCAAACAGAGCCTTAAATGGTCGGATCTGATTTGTCCTAAACTCTACAATACTGTGACGACTATGAATTGGTGATGTCTCAATACCCATTTTATTATGGTACATGTAAAATCATTTTTAAATTAATGTTAATAATCAGTGATAAATTTTAACACAATAAATTAAAATGGATACATTTCTAGACTTACAATCTCTTGTAGACGAGAAACGGAAACAAGACAACGGCAGGTTAGACACGTTTAAAAAAATATTACAGCAGTGTTTCGCGCAGATAAAACGGTATAACAAGGACAAAATATACGAGATGGATTTTAAGATTCCCAGGTTCCAGCTTTCTGTGCCACGTTACGATATTGAGACTCTGAAAAATTATCTAGTCCATCATCTAACAGATAATGGACTAAAAGTTATTATATTAGCGGATGGATACACCCTATATATTTCTTGGAAGGAAACCGATATAAATCTTGAACAGTATCTAAAAAAGAAGCAGACCTTGGCAACATCTATTTTTAATTTAGACGGCACTCCTATAACCACCGAGGACACGGCTACCGTATCTCCTATGACGATGTTTTACAGACAGGCTAAACAGCAACAAATGATGACCGATAGAGAAAATAGGTTCTCTATGCAACGTTCTCGCTTTCAGGCGCCACAAAAACCACGAAACATATATTAAATTTTAAATTTTAAACTGGTGGAACGGTAATAACATATGTATTTAATATAGTCGTAATAGGATAAGAGAACACTTCAGTGTTACTTTGATTTGTAATTTAAGTGCCCCTAAAAATGTCATTACTTAAATTAACTCCCACCGGCAGGCTATTAGACGAATCTATCTGTTTAAGTTTACCATCAATCACCTGCCAGTTGCCTGTACAAGGCTGCTTGCAGCTGAAAATAGTATTATCATTGTTAACACCAACAACTTCATTCTGATCAACCGATACATACTTAAGTTTACCTGGTATCTGCTTCCAGTTACCGGTGCCATTGTCTGGACGAGTAAAAATATCATTATTGCTATTAACACCCCATACCTGATTATTGCCAACATCTATCTGTTTAAGTTTACCTGCAATCTGTTGCCAGTCGCCTTTGCATGGAGTGGACTTACACATAAATACATCGTCCTTGGAATTAACACCCCATACCTTGTCATTGGGTCCGATACTTACATGTTTTAACTTGCCACCTATACGTGTCCAATTACCCGTTCCAGCTTTAGGTAACCAGAAAATATCGTCTGCGCTATTAACACCCCATACCATGCTGCCACCTACATCTACCTGCTTAAGCTTACCAGGGACCTGTTGCCAACTACCAGTGCAAGGTGTACGGCACTTAAATATATCGTTATTTGCATTTACACCCCATGTCCATTCTCTATCACTTGCCACATGCTTAAGTTTGCCTGGAATCTGTGTCCATCCCCTTTTAGGTGCTGTTACAGGGGCTTTAATCGCATTCATCGCATTAACGGCATTAACCGCATTAACAGCATTAACCGCCGATGCGATCGGCTTCGCGTTGCCGGCATTAACCGCATTAACAGCATTAACCGCCGATGCGATCGGCTTCGCGTTGCCGATGGGTATGTTGTAGACAGGCTTACGCTCAGTTATTTTACGATATAATACTGTAGCACCACTGTCTTTGCGAAGAACCATGGCGCAACCCATTATACGATCATCGCAACAGTCTGTTCTATTGCGGATAACAATTCTTCCAATCGGTTTATCTGAGTTTAAATCCAGTTGTATATATGCTTGACTGCTAGGCTGTGTTATTATAATAGATTTATCAGAATCCTCGTCCTTCGGCCATATCTTTGTCCGGAAGCCTTTAATACGAAACCCATTTGAGTCGTAGACCTCTATATTTTTAATGTTGATACGTTCCTTCTTACCGTCGACACGTTTCAATATCACATAACGGGCTTTAACCATGGTACAAATACAGCTGTCATCGGTACATGATGGCGATCCGCATTGTGTCGGGCACGCTTTTTTGTTCCATACCCAATTATCGCAGCTACCTGCATATGGTCCGCATGCTTGGCCACGCATGGCGCGTTGTACGCCCTTGTCAGCGCACCAGCCCCAATTCATACCGTCCACAGATGCACAGTTTTCAGGAGGGCAATCGCGCTTATTCCAGATCCAGTCACGGCATTTAACTGAATGAGGACCTGCGCGCGTGCCACGCAACGGACCGTAATTATCCTCGTCGTTACACCATCCATGAGTAAATCCAATATCTGAAGATTTGCATGTTGCTCCTATACGAGAGCTAAAACATTTACCAACCTCTCCAGTAATAACATTTTTTAGGCTCGTACATAAATATGCGGAGCGAACAGCAGAAAAATTACTAATAAATAAATACGTGATACCGAGAACAAGACTTGCTATAATCAACATCGGTCCATAAAGAATATAATAATTTACAATAGGTTCCATAAAAGCAGGAACAGGCATTATATAATATGTAATAATTAAAATTGAAAGCATCATAATCATTATCTCTCTTAATGGAAGATTTTGATGCTCCTGCTACTAAAATTCGCCGTATTGTAAATCCAGGAACCGTATTTAAGCAATTAACAGAGATAAAAGATCATCCTGCTCTTATTTTTATCTGGCTACAGCAGGCGACGGAACAGTATCTCAAGACCGGCGGTGCCTACGCTATTCATCTCTTGGTTACATCGGGTCGTATGGATTTAGTTCAGAATGCGCTCTCAGTCATTGGTGTAACCTGCGATAATGTAACCGATCCAGAAGTGGCGATTTTGCTTGTACAATATTTATCACGTATGAATTTAGAACATATGCTTACAGCTACCCCTATGATTGAGCGTTTCGTTCGAAATTTATCAGTACGCAAACGCATTGTTGATTTGTTTTTAGAAGGGGCATATCGATATCAAGCATGGGATCTGGCGAAGGATACGATTATGAATTTTCTATGCGGTAACCCATTTACGGCTGAAGTTAGTGACTTGTTACCATTTGCTGAAGCGCCGTCACATATTAAGACCGAGGTGCTTTCATTGTTTATTAATAAAGAAATATACGCACCAACGACGGCGCAAGGACAATTAACATGCGAGCCATCAGCAGATTTGCAATATATTCCTATGGATATGTCCGATATAGCGGACGAGATTTACAAAAAACTGCCATTGAAATCAGGTTCTCCGTTGCCTATCAGTACCATCTTGAAGCTTCAAGATGTGAAATATATAATCGATGGAGCTAATGTATTGTTCTCATATGGAGAGCATATTCTGTCGAGTATTATTAACTATTTAAAGCCTCTGGGAAAAGTAGCGGTTGTTATTCATTGCCGGCATGTTAATGGCAAGGATATCTTTAAGGCGCACCCAGAGGTTGTTACAGTTAAAACTCCTTACGGCGTGAACGATGATTATTATGCTATATGGTTGGCAATGTCGCACTCGGCATATTTAGTAACAAATGATCTTTTCCGTGATCATGTGTATCATATTAGTCCGGCTATCCGCTCTTGGCGTAAAAATGCTGTCATTGGTTTTACGAATGATAATTTAATCTGGCCCATTAAATTTAGTCACTGTATCCAGCGTATAGGAGATACTTTTTGGATTCCTACCGTAGATCCTGGTCAATGGCTCAAGATTCATATTTAAAGAAATTTCTGCTTGTATGTAAGAATGAACGTTCTTATAAGTGGTGGAGCATTGGCCGTGGCAGGGACGTCGGTTATAGGTACAGTAGCCGCAGGAATAGTAGCTAACACAGGTACGTTACTTAGTTATCTTTGGTATGGAAGTAGTACGAATGTACAGTTAAGAGATTACCATCGCAGAATATCAAAATTAGATATTCAGGATAAGGTTAAACTTATTGATGCTATGTTAGAAGCTAATGCGAAGGATCCGTTTACAAAACTAATGGAAGCCGGTGTCAGAGCAGTAACAGAAGATATTTTACGTCAATTATCGGATATTAATTCCAAGATTTCCGACCACAAAGAAAAATGGTTTTATGGATACAGGAATTTATATATTGATGAAGAGATCAAGGATCTCGAGGCACTGACAACCGTACTTGACAAGAAAATATTATTATTACATGGGTACCATTAGTTGTTTTGAAATAAGTACGTCTCGGTTGATAGCCTGATGAATATTAAAAATTAGAGATTCGCTGTAAATTTCATTTGGAAATGCAAACGAATTTCTACAATCGTGTCTACATCCTGGTAATATTTCGTCTACTAAAAACACTTTATAATTTTTATCCGTTAAATACGATAAAATGGTATCGTAATTATCGATTTCTAAGTGTTGTTCAAAAGATATTATTGGTCTACATTCGTCTATAAGTTTACTGCTACCTTGCAGTATTTTATATTCCATCCCTTCGACATCCAGATGAATATATCCTACTTTTTCTATAGCGTTGTTAGTATAAAGGTAGTCCAACGACACAGCATTAACTTTATTGACTCCGTTAATTCCAGGGTTTCCGTATACAAAAGAACAATGATTTATGCCGTCATTCGTTGACAATAATTCATTCACGTTGCTTACGGCGGTTTGTATTATTTTTACGTTTTTAATGTTATTTACAGCGCACGTATTTGCAATAAAATCACAATTAGCCTGTGATGGATCAATGGCATAGACTAAGTCATTTATATTTTTAGCCCACGGTATACTGTTATCGCCTATCCATGCTCCTAAATCTATTATATTGTTTTTAATAATGCCGTTTTTTATCAGAAACGTATTAATTCGTCTAAAGATCACCTCGTGATTATCTCTGTGCCTAAAATCGTATGAAAAAGGATGCTGTAATAATATTATAGAAACATTGTCATCGTTTGTAAAAACTACAGATGTCATATATTATTATTAGTGCTTGCCTTTTAAATTGATTATTTATTTACATTACAATGGATACTGAAAAGGATACAACGGAGCATTACTGCGAAGTATGTAATGTATGGATAAGATATAATGTTATCGTCAAAGATAACTATAAAGAAGATAAAGATTCATGTAATTATCTTATTCATTGTCCGGATTGCCATCGTATATGGGATGGCAACGCTCAATGTCCTTGCGGATTAATAATAGAATAATTATAGATGCTTTCCATAACACAACAAAAATACATTATTATTTCAACCGTCTTTGGACTTAATGTGTTACTTTGTGTAACATTTGGAATATATACACAATATTGGTATGCCTTTCTGTTTGCTTTAGGATTATGTACGTATTTAAACAGCGTTTCCGTTGGACTTATCTTAGGTAACAGTCTATTTGCGCACAGCTTGCCAGAAATTACATCTGTATCTCATCCGCGGAATGTTTTATATCTCGTCCCCTGTTACAATGAGACTTTAGAAGAGTTACAAAATACACTGAACTCTTTAACCGGTCAATATCTACCGTATAACTGGAATAAATCTATTGTTATAGTGTGCGACGGACGCGTACAAGGTACTGGATCAGATACAGGCACTGACATTATTCTGAAAAATATATTAAATATTGACTCCGTCGGGAGATTAGATACATACAATAACGCTGCGGGAAATATAGTTAATATAGAAATACATAATGGTACATATCGCGATGTTCAGTTCATGTTAATAATTAAAAACGAGAATCAAGGCAAGCGTGACAGTATCACGTTAATCCGGAAATTAGCTTTAGGGACAACGGATTCTCTTCATGGATCATTGACGTCATCAATGATACATAAATACGACTTTATTGTAGGCGTAGACGCAGACACAGTGTTTCATCCAATGTGTTCTTACGAACTTATTAAAAAGATAGAGTACGAAGGGGAAAACTGTAAAGGATGTGTTGGTTTAGTAGATATTCCGCGTAAATGGAACATTTTTGTAATGTATCAGTACGCGGAATATCACTTTGGGCAGTTTTTACGTCGCCGCGTACAATCTGAAATCACCGGAAAAGTAAACTGTTTATCTGGCTGTAATCAAATTATACGGGTATGCGAAGAAACATGCGGAGACGCGTTAATGAATCGTTTTAATAGGTTGCCAGATGCCAATGAAAATATATTATCGCATATTCGTGCGTATGCCAGCGAAGATCGTAATCACGTATGTTTGATGTTATCCATGTATCCTTATGTAAGGACTGTACAAAATACACAGGCAATTGCGTATACGGGTGTACCAGAATCAGTGAAGGTTTTCTTATCACAGCGCCGGCGTTGGACGCTTGGAGCAATATCAAATGATGTGTTGTTGACATATTTGCCAGGTATTAATTTTTTTGAAAGATGTTCAGCAGTAGTTAATATTGTTACTTTCTTGTTTAACACATTTATAGCCGTAGCTACAGGATTTTTTATTCATGCGATTGTTACATCTCGGAACATGTTAATGTTATATTTAAGCATTCCTATGATCGTGCCGTTTGTGTACTCTTTATTATTCATTCCAAACTCTCGTGGATTTAATGTTAGAGAAACCATATATTTCTTATTATCCTACATGGTCTACATTTTATGTGGGGTGCCTGTAAGTATTATTGTTCATACGTATTCTTTGTTAGGCATGGACACTTTTAAGTGGGGGAAAACCAGGCAGACATCCAAGATATCAAATCCTATTGTATTTTATCTTGACGATGATCCGGCGGATATAGAGCTAACTGGTTCCCGTGAAACATTTGTTTAATGTGGCGAATCAAACGCATTGCTGGCGAATTGAACTCATTTTTATAATTTTAATAATATAATATGTCAACGTCGATGGCATCACCGAACAATAGTTTGACAGATACGCTACCACCATATAATCCCTCTACGCCAACAGCTCATAAGTTTACAGGAGTTGCGGAAACTACAAATGGATATAATGCATTATCTATTCTATTGTCTGCCCCTTATCCTGTAATAATTAGAGTGTATCAAGCACAAAGTAACGTTGGAGTATGGAATGATATACAAATATTTAATTATCCTAGCAGTGATGCGGAATTGGGTGTTTCAATTTATAGAACAGTGATGGTGAAGACAACATGGTTCAAGGTTGAAGTAGAGAATGTATCCGGTTATGATAATCTCATTTATCTACAGACTATGAAGATTAATAGCACAACCGGAACAAATAATTATATTACAGTTAATTCTCTTTTATTTCCAGCAGATAGTTATATAGGAATTACTGGTGCGGTAGGTGTCAGCGGGCTTTATAACGGATTGGTTGGTGTCACAGGAGAGTTTAACGCATCTCTTACAGTCCCACAGGGTACATCTATAGGTATCACAGGAATGGTTGGAGTTAGTGGGATGTACAAAGGACTTGTAGGAGTTACTGGATCTTCAGTCATAACAGTTCCGGCAAATACATTCATCGGTATCACTGGCATGGTAGGAGTAAGTGGATTTTATAACGGACTCGTAGGAGTTACTGGATCTTCAGTCATAACAGTTCCGGCAAATACATTCATCGGTATCACTGGCATGGTAGGAGTAAGTGGATTTTATAACGGACTCGTAGGAGTTACTGGATCTTCGGCAATTACAGTTCCGGCAAATACATTCATCGGTATCACTGGCATGGTAGGAGTAAGTGGATTTTATAACGGACTCGTAGGAGTTACTGGATCTTCGGCAATTACAGTTCCTGCTAATACATTCATTGGTATTACTGGTATGGTAGGAGTAAGTGGATTTTATAACGGACTCGTAGGAGTTACTGGATCTTCGGAAATTACTGTTCCTGCTAATACATTCATCGGTATCACTGGCATGGTAGGAGTAAGTGGATTTTATAACGGACTCGTAGGAGTTACTGGATCTTCAGTCATAACAGTTCCGGCAAATACACACATTGGTATTACTGGTATAGTAGGAGTAAGTGGATTTTATAATGGACTTGTAGGAGTTACTGGATCATCTGCGATTACTGTTCCAGCTAATACATTCATAGGTATAACTGGAATGGTAGGAGTGAGCGGGTTTTACAACGGACTCGTAGGTATCACAGGCTCATCTGCAATTACAGTTCCAGCTAATACATTCATAGGAATTACAGGTATGGTAGGAGTTAGCGGGTTTTATAACGGACTGGTAGGTATCACAGGCTCATCTGCAATTACAGTTCCAGCGAACACACATATTGGCATTACTGGTATTGTCGGTGTTAGCGGGATGTATAACGGACTCGTAGGTGTCACTGGTGCCAATTTTCCTTCCTACTTTGGCATTACAGGAATGGTACCTGTACTTGTAGCAGGTAATGACAGCACCGGAACAGCAAGAACAATTTACACTGATGTTAACGGACTCGTAGGCATTACCGGTTACATTAATGCCGGTATTACAGGCAGTGCGTATTCGACGCTTACAACCATAGAGACTGACATATCAAGCGGAGTTCTCATGAAGGGAGATGATGGTACTGGTCTAAGAACTTCTATTTATACTGATGAGTTTGGTGTCCAGCGTACTCAAAATGTACCCTTACATTTAGATACGGCTAAATATATTTTTAGCACGGACTGCCCATTAATAACAACTCCAAGTTTAACAGGATGGTCTCTCGACGAAAGAGGCAGACAAGGATGGTACTATACCGGAGGAGGATCTCAGTTAAAATGGTACGGAAATCAGATATTTCTTAGTACTAATATTGAAGTAGATGATATTGACTGTATATGGATGGTAGTTTGTGGTGATTCTATATTTAATCCAGAGTTAAGAGTTATTACAACCGGTAGTACAATTGTCTACAGTCCACAATATCCATCATCCATATTCTTAGGAGAAACTTACTTATATTATTACGGAGAAAAGGCACTGCGTCTGAATCCTGGTATATCACCAAGACTCCTAACACGCACAGTATCATCAGGTTCAGGAGCTGGAACTATAACATCCATAAGTATATCTGGAGGCACTCATTTTCTAGTATCCTCGGCAGGTATAGCATCATCTACAGGTTTATTTGATTTAGGCCAACTTAAAGTAACTTTCGATAATAACAACGATTACATTCAGCAACAAAAACTAATGCAATTGTCTTTTGACGCAAGTTCTAATGTGAAGTCAACTATAACGGGACAACTAACAAGTGAAGGTAATTATGAGTACGTATCCGCAACTCTTGCTAGACAACGTTTATATGCAGGTGGAATTCCAACCAGATACGCTTTAGCAACAGATAGCTTGATTAAAGGAGAAAGTATTGTAGACGGCACCTCGATGTTGGAAGGAATCCTACCAGGTATGTATAATGTAACAGCCGAGATTACAAGTACAAATGTTAAAGGTATACCAGGACAGAACCGTGTTGGTCTAACAACGTTGGTAGACAATCCTGCTACGTATCCTGCCAACACTTACGACATTTGTATGAATGTCAATGGAGTTCTATTTACCGGTCTTGATGCAAACGGTAAGCGGACTCCAATAAAAGTAGACGCGTCCGGAGTTAATACATATATAAATAATGCATCAACAACTGTTAATAGAACAATCTTCGGTGCTACTGGAGCTACAGCAGGTATCAATACTAACACTGGCATCAACACGTATTCAATACCAATAAAGCAAAAACAATTAGTAATTAGTGGAAGCACAGGAACATCAAAAGGTGTTCTTGCAGGAGCAAATAGCACTTTCACAATAGGAGTTGCTGATTGGGGTATTACTAAACCTAAAATATTTTCAATATTTATGAATGCGACAAGTGTAGCCAAAACATTTTTTTATGATTATGTTGATACTAAGGGTAATGAAAGAACAGGAACTCTTACAGTTCCTACAGTTAATGCTTGGCATCAACTACCATTACAATCAGGATTTACAGAGCAGATGGTTGGAATTAATAATGTAAGAGTTTCTGCAAGTTTATTAGAAAACGATGCATATTTTATAGCATTTAATGCTGATTTAGCTAATACAGTATGCAGTGGAATATTTGGACGAACATATAACGCAGTTATAACTATACCTAATAACGCGATTGGATATGTAAGTAATGTAATGATGTCTAACGCAGCTAATAACTATTTTAATTTATGGAAATATGATGCTATAACAGGAGCAAGATCGAATATTTTTTATTATCCTACAGTTATTACGGTAAATCACGCAGCGGCAGGTTATGAGGGTTCATTAGGCGGATTATTAAAACCAGGAGAAGCAGTATTGGGAAGTATTGAATCGGCGTCAAATATGGTATTATTTGGTAATGTTGTAATTAAATATCTCTCGTAAGTATAAGATGGCATCAAAAGAAGAGGTTAAAATGGCTTTTACAGCAGAGCTAAAAACCACACAAGAATATCAAATAATACTGAACATTAAACAGTTAATTTTAGAAAAAATTGCTACTCCCAATATAC
>Ga0247722_10001514_pt1 | contig 12712 bp, 13 predicted proteins | sample MSEWelMarce3H_FC_FD_189094 | JGI IMG/M metagenome (GOLD analysis project Ga0247722, IMG submission 189094) | Subsurface sediment microbial communities from gas well in West Virginia, United States - MSEEL Well Study Marcellus 3H_FC | ecosystem: Environmental > Terrestrial > Deep subsurface >... | reverse complement strand
TCCGCTATATCTTTTTTTGGTTGCTGTTTTTCAGTTCAGGCAATTACTAAATTAGAAACATCTAATTTCTAAGAATTAATTTCTAGCAACCAAAAAAAGGATACCGCTCCTGTCGGGAGTAATTGGCAATTTTTAGGCATTTTTGGGAACTGATTTTCAGTTGATTAACAAAAATTTATTATTCTTTAAAATGTTTTCTTGTTCAATACATGAAATAATAAAAATTTAAAGCTGTGATATTGTTTTAGAAAAATTCGCTAAAATATAAATATTGAAAAATTTGCATAAACTATTCTGTTTTGGGATCAAATAAATTATGAAATTTCACTCAAAAATACCTCAAAAAACAAGGAAGCAATTGTTAGTTTATAGCAACGCTACTTCAAAATAAATGAACTGAAAAACAGTCCCAAAAATGCTAAAACATCACTTATTACCCCCGACAGGAACGGCATCCTGGAGGGAGAAAAACAAGGGCTTTTGCCCGAAGTTTTTCGACCGAAAGATATAGTGGATGGCGGGAACATGGACAACAAGGAAGCCTAAAGATTCGGTTCAAAAAAAAATAACAGTAGTGCTGATTCCTAAAAATAGCATTTAAAGAAAGTGGTTTATTTTTTTTTAACACTAATTATTTTTTTATATCTTTGACTTTTTAAAACCAGAAAATTATGAAATGGATTGGAAGAAGACAAAGCGATAACGTGGAAGACCGAAGAGGAATGTCGGGCGGTGGAAAGGCAATTGCTGGCGGTGGAGCGATTGCTGTAGTGTTTTTTTTATTAAAAATGTTTATGCCTGATAGTGTTCCCTTGCTTGACACCATACAAAACACGGTGCAACAAACCCAACAGGCATCACCAGCAACTGGAAATCAAGAACTTACCGAAAAAGAAAAAGAAATGGGAGCTTTTGTTTCCACCGTTTTTGCAGATACTGAAGATATTTGGACAAAAATTTTTAAAGAAAATAATTTAGGAACTTATAAAATGCCAAAAATGGTTTTATTTTCAGGTTCCGTTGAAACGGCTTGTGGTGGTGCAAGTGCGGCTTCAGGTCCCTTTTATTGTCCGGGCGACCACAAAGTGTATATGGATTTAACGTTTTTTGAAGAATTGAAAACCCGTTTTGGAGCAAAAGGAGGCGATTTCGCAATTGCGTATGTGATTGCTCACGAAGTAGGTCATCACGTACAAACGCTTTTGGGAACATCTGCAAAAGTGCGGCAATTGCAACAATCAAAAAGCGAAGCAGAAGGGAATAAATTATCCGTTTGTTTAGAGCTTCAAGCCGATTTTTATGGTGGTCTTTGGGCTCATTACAACCAAAAATATATTGAAGAAGGCGATATTGAAGAAGCTTTAAGTGCCGCTCACGCAGTGGGTGATGACGCCATTCAAAGCAAAATGCAAGGTCATGTTGTACCCGATTCGTTTACGCATGGCACCTCCGAACAACGCATGAAATGGTTTATGAAAGGTTTTAAGTCTGGAGATATTAAACTTCATGATACTTTTTCGGAAGAATTATAGCAAATTTTAGTTTATTTTTTTGTAAAATTTATTTTTTTATAAAAATACTAACGATTTCATAAATAAACACAAAACACACAAAAAAAGCGACTTTAAATTATTTTATTTAAGGCCGTTTTTTTATTTTTGGTGCTTAATAAAAAGTGAAAACTAAAAATAAAATAGTAATGAAAGTAGGACTAGACGCCATTCAATTTGATGTTCCAAACATTTATTTACCCATTGAAACCCTTGCCATCAAAAGAGCCATAGAACCCGATAAATTAATAAAAGGCTTGGGGTTACAAAAAATGAGCTTGCTCGAACCGAATCAAGATGTGGTTACAATGGCGGCAAATGCTGCGCTGAAGTTGCTACAACAAGAAGGTTTACAACCAGATGCTATATCTAAAATAGTGGTAGGCACAGAAAGCGGTTTGGACAACTCAAAACCTATTGCCTCCTATTTAATTTCGCTTTTAGAAACACAATTTGGAGCAAATTCGTTTCAAAATTGTGATGTTTTTGATGTTACTTTTGCTTGCATCGGAGCGGTTGATGCCCTTCAAAGTTGTGTGGATTATGTACGACTGAATCCGACTAAAAAAGCAATTGTTGTGGCAACAGATAATGCCAAATATGATTTGAATTCGAGCGGTGAATATACACAAGGTGCTGGTGCAATAGCGATGTTAATAACAGCAAATCCAAAAATTATTGCATTTTCAGAGGCAACTGGTGTGGCTTCAAATGGTGTTTTTGATTTTTTTAAACCAAAGCAAACCATTGAAAAACAAGCCATTACTGGATCAACTGAAAATGAAAATTGGTTTGATATTTTAGAAACAGAAATTACATTTATTAAAGAGCAACCCGTTTTTGATGGGCATTATTCAAATTCATGTTACATCAACCGAATTTCAGAAGCCTATTTGCATTATAAAAAAGAAAGCAATCAAGCCGAAAAAAAACTTTTTGAAAATTGGAAATTTCTATTCATGCATCTTCCCTATTGTTTTCAGGCAAGACGTACATTTATTGAAATTTTCGCAAATGAAATGCCCGAATTATTAGAAAATCAAGCTGGAGAAAATAAAAAAGAAAAAACAATAAATCTTTCTAAATCAGTATCTTATACCAATTTAGTTGAAGAAAAAATTCAACCCACCGAAATAGCATCATCTATTGTTGGGAATATTTATACAGGTTCCATTTTTCTTGGACTTTTATCTGGTTTATATGCTGCTGCAATAAAAAATCAAGATTTAATTTCAGAAAAAACAGGATTTATCGCGTATGGTAGTGGTTCAAAATCAAAGGTTTTTGAAGGTGAAATTCAAGAAAATTGGAAAGAAAGCATTTTGAAAACAAAACTTTTTGAACGTTTGGAAAATCGGACCGCCATTCCATTTGAAACCTACGAACAATTACATAAAAAAGAAATAAAAACGCCCATTTCAGTACAGAAAAATGAATTTGTTTTGGATTTCATCGAAAAAGAAAATCCCGTTTTAAAAGGGGCACGATATTATAAGTTTATTTCTTAAAACAAAAAAGGCTGTTTCAAATTTTTGAGACAGCCTTTTTTTTCTAATTTATTTTCTAATTTATTTTTATTTCAAAAATCTTATCCCAATTTTTTCCTGTAACAAAAATGGATTGCGTTGCTTTATTAAATGCAATCCCGTTAAAAGCATCTAATTCAGGGTTTTGGGTTACTTTACTTCTAAGTTCACTACAATTAATTACTTGCTCCACAGCACCTGTTTTTGGATCGATAATTGCGATCGCATCTTTCTGATAAATATTTGCCCAAATTTTGCCATTGATCCATTCTAATTCATTTACAGCCTCAATTTTTGAACTATTGGTATAAACGGAGATAAAATCAAGCTCCTTCATCGTTTTTGGGTCAATGCGATAAATTTTTTCAGTACCATCACTTCGGTATAAATTTTCACCATCATTTGTGAAACCCCATCCTTCAGTTTCATATTCAAAAGTACCTTCTTTTTTCAAAGTTGTTGCATCATAGATAAAACCTGTTTTTTCTTTCCAAGTCAGTTGATAAATTTTACCATTCAAAATGGTAATTCCTTCTCCAAAAAAATGGGGTTCTAAATCGATTTTATCTATAATTTTTCCAGTTTTATAATCGGTTTTTCGTAACGTTGATTCTTTATATTGTCCGGTGCCTTCGTATAAAAAGCCATTAAAAAATTCAAATCCTTGTGTGTATGCTTCCCTATCATGCGGATAGGTATTGATAACTGTTATCGTTTTCATTTCAGGAACAATTGATGAAAAAATAGTAAAACTAGATTCTAAAGTTACGCTTTTCCCTTCAAAATATAACAAGGCTTTAATATTTTGAACACCCAAATGTTGCTTTTTCAATTCAAAATTTAGCTTATTAGTACCTTTTACACTACCTATTTTTACGGTATTGATATAAAAAATTGTGGAGTCTAAAGTTCTGTTTTCTTTGTTGATTATCCCTAAATTGATGCTTTCTTCCAGTTTTAAAATGGGTTTAATTGCTGCTGTGTCGATTTCAAAAGCGTTTTTTAAGGCATTTTCATCTTCTTTACAACCTATCATCATTACAGTTAAAGCACTGAATGCTAGTAATTTAATTCTATTCATTTTGTTTAAATTTATGAGGTAAAGATACATTTTTATTTTTTATTTCAATATTTCTTGTTTAAATAATTTTTTATTGTATATTTGCACCGGCAAGTCCTACACGACCAGCTCCTGCAGACTCCTCCAGGGTGGGAACGCAGCAAAGGTATGTGGTTGTAGCGGTGCGATGTAGGTCGCTTGCCATTTTTTTATGAATCTCCGTTTTGGGGATTTTTTTTTGGAATAAACTCACTTAATCACATTAAAATTTTTCTCAATTCATGGCTAAAGTTGTATTAATCACGGGAGGTTCATCTGGAATAGGAAAAGCTATTGGCGAATTTTTACTCCAAAATAATTGTATTGTCTATGGCACAAGTCGAAATCCTGAAAATTATAGCAATTCTAATTTTCCATTGCTGGCATTAGACGTTCGAAATATCGAAAGTATCCGTTTTTGCATCAACGAACTCATTCAGAAAGAAGGCAAAATTGATGTCTTGATTAACAATGCAGGCGTTGGAATCACGGGGGCAATTGAAGAAATTCCTTCTGAAGAAATCTTAAATAATTTCCAAACCAATCTTTTCGGCCCAATAGAATTGATGAAAGCGGTTTTACCTCAAATGCGTTTACAACAATCCGGATTGATAATCAACATTACCTCTATTGCTGCTTATATGGGTTTGCCTTATCGAGGCATTTATTCTGCTTCAAAAGGAGCATTAGAATTGATAACTGAAGCCCTGCGAATGGAAGTAAAATCGTTCGGGATCACTATCACAAATGTGGCACCTGGTGATTTCGCAACTAACATAGCATCAGGACGTTATCACGCTCCACTTCAAGAAAAATCTCCATATAAAATCCCTTACGGAAACACCTTAGAACAAATGAATGCACACGTGGATTCAGGCAGTAATCCGCTGGAAATGGCAATCGAAATTCACAAAATTATCAACCACAAAAACCCAAAAATACATTATAAAGTGGGTGCTTTTATGCAAAAATTCTCAATTGTTTTAAAACGTATTTTACCCGACAAAACGTATGAAAAAATGCTTATGAAGCATTACAATCTAAAATAAATTCAGAAAATGTATTTTTTTGCTATTTTTTAAATCGAAATTCAATATCATTTCATACTTTTGCACCTGTAAACACACAATTTTAAACACTTATGAAATTTTTTATTGATACCGCAAATTTAGAGCAAATTCAAGAAGCGCAAGCCTTGGGAATCTTAGATGGCGTAACCACAAATCCGTCGCTGATGGCAAAAGAAGGCATCACCGGAAAAAACAATATTTTAAAACATTACGTAGCGATTTGCAACATTGTGGACGGCGATGTAAGTGCCGAAGTAAACGCAATGGATCTTGAAGGCATGATTCGTGAAGGGGAAGAATTAGCTGATTTACACGAGCAAATTGTAGTAAAATTACCAATGACAAAAGAAGGCATAAAAGCGTGTAAATACTTCTCCGACAAAGGAATAAAAACCAATGTTACCCTGATTTTCTCAGCCGGACAAGCACTTTTAGCCGCAAAAGCAGGGGCAACTTATTGCTCGCCGTTTCTAGGAAGACTTGATGATGTTTCAACTGATGGTTTAAATCTTATCGACGAAATTCGACAAATTTATGATAATTACGGTTTTGAAACCCAAATTTTAGCAGCTTCCGTGCGTCATACTATGCACGTGGTTAATTGTGCTAAAATTGGTGCTGATGTCATGACAGGCCCGTTGTCCTCGATTCTTGGATTACTAAAACACCCTTTAACCGATATTGGAATCGCACAATTTATTGCCGATTTCGAGAAAGGAAACAAATAAAATAGAACGAAAAACGTATTTATAAACGGAAAGTTGGCTACCAATTTTCCGTTTTTTTTTTAAACCGAATGGCTTGGGCATTTTTGCTATCCATGTTCCCGCCATCCACTCTATCTTTTTGGTTATGATTTTCAGTTGAAATTCTTTGCTAAACACAAAAAAAAAGTAAACAATAACAAATAACCAAAAAGGATGCCGTTCCTGTCGGGAGTAGAAAGTGAAGTTAAGGCATTTTTGGGACTGTTTTTCAGTTCATTTACAAAAGTCAAAAGTCTTAAAGTTGAAAGTCTTAAAGTTTACTAATTATTTTTTTATTTCAAATTATTTGGTATATTTGCAAGAATTAAATAATAATTAGGTAATCAAAAATAAAATTATATTTCATCGAAAAAACTTAAATACAAATAAAAGTTAGATTAACGCTAGAAAAAGTTGTATAGACTTGCGGGAATATGGTACTAGGCGATAATTATAAAAAACGACACATAACCAAATGAATTTATCAATGAAACTACCGAAAGTCAGAGTAATTATTGCAAGTGATGTTAGTGGCGACCGAGATGGTATTGGGGTTGAAATTTATCATGAAGATAAAATAGGGTCTGCTGAAAAACTACAAACCCAATAAAGATAAGGGAGTTACAAATTTTTTCAAACATTGAAGTGCAAGGTTTATGAGCATTTTGATGAAAATTTCATGCACTTATTTCTGAAATTGTTGAACAAATTTAAAATTATTTTGCCACGGATTAATGGATTTTCACGGATTTTCTGAAATAAATTGGGTAAAATCCGTGCTAATCTGTGGAATCCGTTGCTTTTAAAAAAATAAAATAGTTCCGTTTATGAGTGTATTCCTTTTTCAGCAGACCCTAAAATAATTATTGAAATATTTCGTGATGACAAAAAACGAACACGAACTGTAGCCTTTTTTCAGCAAGATATTTCGTTAGACTTACTTGAGGAAAGCATTCAGACTTTCAAAAAAGAAATTCCTTGTAACTTTATTGCCAAACCCATTAAAAAAAAGAAAAATGCCATTCCCAATTGATGAAAAATATATTACCGAAACTGAAAACGAACTTGGAATTCTTTTTCCGGACAACTTCAAGTCTAAAATGATGCAAGAAAATGGTGGAGAACTAATTACAGATGACGATGATTGGAATTTATATCCATTTTTTGACAAGTCAGATAAGAAAAGAATTAGTAGAACTTGTAATCATATAGGTTTAGAAACTAAACAAGCAAAAAATTGGGGCAATTTTCCGACGAACGCAATAGCGATTGCATCAAATGGAAGTGGCGACCATTTAGTATTATTACCGACAAAAGAAAATAACGGAAAATTAAGTGATGAAATTTTTATTTAGTATCACGAAATAGGTAATACTGAAAAAGTTGCTGACAAAATTGAAGAATTAATTGAAAACTAAGATAACTACCGCCAGCATCTAGAGTTTCCTTGCGGCTGAAAGCCGAGCTATAAACTCGGGTTTAACAGCCTGTTCAGATTTTCGGAAGAACCGGTTAGATTCAAAACGCTTTATGGGTTATCAAATAATTTTTAGTCCCGATAGCTATCGGGATCAAGAGGATTAAGTTTTTTTGAAGTATTATAAACGTTGGTTTTTGGGTGTTTCCTTTTAGTTTTGGTTTCAATTTTCAGCTTAATTTAAGATAAGATTGCTTCGTTCCTCGCAAAGACGGTGCGTGAAGGACGGAAGGGAGAGACTGAACTTGTTTCGTTTTAGGATGAGATTGCTTCGTGCCTCGCAAGGACGGTGTAGAAAGGTTGATGTGAATGCTTTACGTTGAGATTCCTTTTTTTTTGGTAAGGATTTGATGGAAGTCGTAACAGACGTTGGGCTATAGAATACTTCAATATAAGTATATTGGTTTATGTTTTCTCCCTTTGAGCAAACTATTGCAATCAAAGTTACAAATTGATTTTCCTTTTCAGACGAAGTAAAATTACCATTATATGTTTCAACTAATAAAATATCAACCCACGGAAATTTATCAGAATTTGTAAATGACTGATGATTTATCTGTTTAAACAGCTCAGTCTCTAAAATGCACTTAACAACAACTGATTTGTCAAGTTTCTGACTAAATTTTTCATCATACTGAATGTTGTAGTAGTTAAATATCTCGCTCCACATCTTACTCGTAAATTTTTGCACCTTTAAAAATATCAGCAAATGTTGACCAATCTGGCTTATTTGCATCTACATTTAGTTTCACATTGTCGTAATATACTTGAATATCTTCTGCGTATGCACTTAAAGCTTCTAAAAAATCAAGTGATGTAACGTTCTTCCAATTTTCAGGATTGTCTAAAAAGTCCTTACGTAATAAGTCAAGAAACGTAACAAAAGTTTGTCTTTCTGTTACTTTAAAATTGGCTATTTTGTTGTTCATAAAATTGGCTATAATCAAGTTAAGCAGAGGAATTTCACCCTCTACATTCACACAAAACCGTGCATGAATTGAAAATCGACAAAGTCAAAGTCTCCCTTCACACAGCTTGTCCCGATTATTTTTGGGAGCTCTTCCTAGTAATAAATCAGGCAAATATAATCCTATTTTATGAAAATATCAATAACCAATGCAAAAATAAATTAGGTTTGTTTTTGTACTTTGTTTTGATGTTTCGCAAAATGTTTTTTGAATTTCTCTTTAAAAAGGTTTTCGATAATTCAATACAACTTTTCCAACAAGCCGTTGGAACGGATAGATATACTCGAAAAAAAACAACATATCGCTCATTTTAAAAATTGTTAATAACTTTTGTTGCTTTACATAGGAACGGCTGTTAACTGTTGTGTTTGTTTTTTACTAATAGGTTTGTATCAAAACGTCAGTAGGAATTTTTAATTCATTGTGTAATTGACGAATCATTTCTAACGATAGTTTCCTTTTTCGGTTCAAAATTTCGCTTGCACGACTTTTAAACCCTACAATTCTTGCTAAATCATTTTGATTATAACCCATTTGCTCCATTCTGAATTTTATTGCCTCGATTGGATCTGGCAAAGCAATTGGAAAATGTTCGTTTTCATATTGGTCGATTAACATTCCTAAAAGTTCTAATTCGTCGCCTTGTTCAGTTCCTCTTTTTGCGTCAAAAATTATTTCAAGTCTTTCCAATGCTAGGTTATAATCGCTTTCTGTTTTTATAAGATTTATGTTCATAATCTAAATTGTATTTGCGTTAATTTTGTCATATTCTGTGTGTGTTCCAATAAATCGAATCCAAATCATTTCGTATTCATAACTTATTTTCACAATCAATCTGTAATTATTTCCTTTTATATTAAAAACTACTCGATTATCATTCAAAATACTTGCGCTTGGATATTCTATTTTAATTTGATTCGGATTTTCCCATTCGGCTTTTTGTGCTTCTCGAAACCACGATTTTAATTGTTGTTCACAATCTTCGTGTTTTTCCCAAAAATCTCTCAATATTTTTTTCGCAACTACTCTCAAATCTTTTTTTTACAAAGATATAAATTATTTACCAATTTGGTAACAATTTGCGTTTTATTTTTTAGATTCCTGTTTTTTGCAGTTTTTGGAGAACATAACAGTTAACGTTTTCGGGGTCAAGTAGGCAAAAGTATTTCAACCAAAGCCTCTCACAGAACCGTGCGTGAACCTCTCGACTCACACGGCTCTTGACATACAATCATTTAGATTTTACTTAACCACCAATGCTCAAACAGATTGGGGTAGCTCAACTTGATGTCTCGTAGCCAATCGAATGCTTTTTGATAACTTCGTAATTTCTTAAACTTATTCTTTACCCATTTTGCTAGTCGAAAGTCCAAATGTCGGAATAATTTCTCTAATGTCCTAATATTATATTTACCATAATAATTGATTATTCCTCTTGTTTGTGCATTCAACTTTTCTGCTATGTTTTGTAGCGTAAGCGTGCTTGTTCTATGAAAATCTATTGTTTCCCATTGTTCAATGATTCTTGTGCGTGCTTTCATACTCATTTCGCAATCAAAACCTAAAAATACACCTGTGTTCCGTTTACTTTTCTTTGACATAGGCTTAAAACTATATCCCAAAAAATCGAATTTCTTTGGATAGTCTTTTCGCTTCTCTCTTCTGTAATCTTGGCAATAAGTGATTTTTGTTTTCTCTTCGCTTAATCGTAATTTACAAGCTTTTAATCTTAGCTTAATACCTTCTAAAACATAATGACTTTGTTGCTCGCTGATACAATGTACCACTACATCATCTGCATATCGTACAAATCTTATGGTTGGATATTCCTTTACCAGCCATTTGTCTAACACATAATGTAAAAATAAATTGGCTAACAATGGACTAATTACTCCCCCTTGAGGTGTGCCTTGTCCTTGTTTGTAAATTAATCCATCTTTGGTTTGTACGGGCGTTTCTAACCAACGTTTGATGTACATCTTGACCCATTTTTCTGGCACATGTTTTTCTATGGCTTTCATTAGTAGTTCGTGATTGACTTCATCAAAGAAACTTTTGATGTCCATATCAACTACCCAAGCATATTTTCGTACGTTTTCTCTAACGTTTTCTAGTGCCTGATGTGCCGATTTATGGGGTCTGTAACCGTACGATTGGGGTAAAAACTCCTTTTCAAATCTTGGTTCGAGGTAGGTTTTTACTACTTCTTGAGCTATTCTGTCGCTAATGCTTGGAATGCCCAGTTTTCGTTCTCCCCCATTACTCTTGGGTATGACAACCTCTTTTACAGGCATTGGAAAATAACTACCGCTTGCCATACGATTCCAAATTTTATACAAGTTCTTTGATAAATTTTCATCAAATATTTTTAACGAAATTTCATCTACTCCTGCACTACCTTTGTTACTTTTGACCTTGCGATAGGCTTCCCAAACCATAGCTTTGGTTATCGGAATTGGTTTTGATTTTGTTTCAAATAAATCGCTCATCCTTAATCTCTTAAGTTGGTTAAATAAATAAAACTGTATGTCTGCCGTCCTTTGCTCCATTTCCATTACAGAAACTTCATCACTACTACAACAGCATCCGTCATCCTTATAAACATTGATACTATAAGCCTCGTAGGTATTGCCCACTTGTGCCGTTCTCTTTGCATTTTATAAGGACTTCCTGAGTTCCATATAAAAGCCTGAATTAAGTTCACACCTGCTCAATTGCGTTTGCCCTGTAACCAATAATCAAGCTCCCGTTACAGCTTTTCACTTGCAGCAAAGAATACAAGCTTTTGACAAAATGTAGCCACCCTCTCACAACTTCAGCACAGGTTCACTCTCGTTTGTCTCCCTAATTCGTACCTGACTATTCTTGATAGCCTTTTCCTCTTTCCGTTCAATACCTTTCAATTACTATCCAAGCACCGAGAGGCGGTTTAATACCTGCTCTTGAAAGCCGATACTGATGGACCTACCATCATCTCTTATACAGCATTGACTAACTTACAGTTAGTTAGTCATTCACAGCACACCTTTGCGAAGAAGCGGAATTAGAATCACAAATGTTCGTTTTAGCACAAATGTTTATTAGAATTCCAAATGTTCAATTTAGCACTGAACCCGCTTTTTTGCAAAACCCCTGTTAGTGGCAGTTAATTTTTATTGTCGTTTAAATCGTTTAAAAAATGTCCAAATTACTTCACAAGCATTCATATCTTGACTTGTCTTTCCAATAATGGCTTCATTCAAATATTGATAACCTTGTGGCCAAGTGTGTCCGCCATTCAAAACAACGTAACTTACTACTTCGCTTCCGTTTGTTCCGCCTGAATAAACTCTTTGTTTTATCGTTGTTCCGTCATTTGCAATGTCGGGTAAATCAGTAATTGTTGGTGTAGAGTTACAACCATTAATTGCTATCCATTTGTCTATGGCTTGAAAATGTGATAAAATAGTTCCTCCTGCTGTTCCACCTGCGGTCATTTGTCCACCTGTGAATGGAACGAGTGGGTCAGTTGTTCCGTGAATATAAATTGCAGGAACTGGCCTGCCTGGATTACAACTTGTTGCTATTGTTGTTGCTTCTATTGTGGCAGCGTCCACTGCTATAGCGGCAATTCTATTACTTAATTCACAGCCCAAACGTGAAGACATAAAACCACCGTTAGAAATTCCTGTTGCATAAATTTTTGTTCCATCAACTGAATTATTTGTAATCATATAATCACACATTTGGTTGAAAAAATTCACATCGTTAATTCCTAATTGATTTGGTGTCGTAGGTCTTCCATCATTCCAATTATTTTGAATACCTGCTGGATAAACTAAAACAACTTTGTCTCTGTCAGCGATAGTTTTGAAATTAGCAATGTTTATCATTCCTTCTGGTGTTCCACTTCCTCCGTGAATTGCAAAAATCATTGGCATTTTTCCAGCGTTGTTGTAACCTGTTGGTAGATATACGATAAAACTTCTTGCATTTCCGTCAACTGTTAGGTTTACTGTTTTTTGTTCACTTGCATTGTCAGTAGGTGTTGTTGGATTGTCATCTTTGTTACACGAAATAAGTGTAATCAGAATTGTCATAAGTAAAATTATTTTTCTCATTTATATTTTAATTTATCTCGTTTAGACGTTTTACGTGTCGTTTGGTTTAATTGCCACTAACGGCAGGCTGTGAAAAAACCCCATTTTCATTTAAACCCCAAAACATATAACACGTATAATTTCGTTTTATGCCAAGCTAATTTTTGACTTATTATGGTTGGGGCTAAAAATGATAT
>Ga0247722_10001513_pt1 | contig 12727 bp, 11 predicted proteins | sample MSEWelMarce3H_FC_FD_189094 | JGI IMG/M metagenome (GOLD analysis project Ga0247722, IMG submission 189094) | Subsurface sediment microbial communities from gas well in West Virginia, United States - MSEEL Well Study Marcellus 3H_FC | ecosystem: Environmental > Terrestrial > Deep subsurface >... | reverse complement strand
ATTGAATTAGGAGACTTTCCTTTATTGTTAGCTCCAATGGAAGATGTAAGTGATCCTCCTTTTCGTGCGTTGTGTAAAAAACATGGTGCAGACTTGATGTATACAGAATTCATTTCCTCTGAGGGATTGATTCGCGATGCAGCGAAAAGTGTTCAAAAATTGGATATTTACGAATACGAACGTCCTGTTGGAATTCAAATTTTCGGTCACGACATTGAAAGTATGATTCAATCTACCCAAATCATTGAAAAAACAAATCCAGATATCATCGATATTAACTTTGGTTGTCCTGTTAAGAAAGTGACGTGTAAAGGGGCTGGAGCAGGAATGTTACAAGACATTCCTAAAATGATTAAAATGACCGAAGCAATTGTAAAAGCAACGAATTTACCTGTTACAGTTAAAACTCGACTTGGATGGGATGACAACAGTAAATTTGTGGTTTCTACTGCTGAAAAATTACAAGATGTTGGCGTTGAAGCAATTTCCATTCATGGAAGAACACGAAAACAACTTTACAAAGGAGATGCTGATTGGACGTTAATCGGTGAAGTGAAAAACAATCCTCGCATGCACATTCCTATCTTTGGAAACGGTGACATTGATTCTCCTCAAAAAGCATTGGAATACAAAAACAGATTCGGTGTGGACGGAATCATGATTGGAAGAGCAAGTATTGGTTATCCTTGGATTTTTAATGAAGTAAGACATTTCATGAAAACTGGAGAACACTTAGCTCCACCAACTATCGCTGACCGAGTAGAAGCCGCCAAACAACATTTAGAAATGAGTGTTCGATGGAAAGGAGAACTATTAGGAATTGCCGAAATGAAACGCCATTATTCCAATTACTTCAGAGGAATCAGTCACTTCAAAGAATACCGAATGAAGTTAGTTACTTCTTTTAATCTAAATGAAATCATGGACACACTAAATTACGTTCAAGAACATTCTGACGAATTTACTACAGTTCTTTAATAACTGTATTCAATTAATCTTCGTTTGTAGTTAAACAAAGTGAATTTGCTTCGTTCATTATTTGCTTTATACGGTGCGGATGAATGCCAATTTTCAATACTAATTTTTCATTCAACACTAAGTCTTTCGCTAAAACGATTTCTTCATCCAACAATGCGCGTTTCTCCTCTTCAGTGAGTGAAGACATACACGTTAAAGGATACAAACCTGACGCGTCAATTCTATCTTTTAAAGCATTCCCATTGGGATAATCCCAACCTAATAATTCAATTCCCTTACAGCGCGCATACGCTTTCGCATCGTCTGTAAATCGCGCATTGGTGACAATCCATCCCTGAAACTTAGAAAAGTGGCCGAGTTGAGAACGGTTGTCTAATACATCATCGAACCGAGAATTAATGTACAAAGGAACTTTTACATCCACAGAAACACCGCCCTGGTTCTTGTACTTACATTCCATTAAATACAACAATTGATCTTTTTTCGCTTTTACATCAATTTCATGCGTGACGCATTTTCCTTCTAAAATGATTCCTGTTTGAGTTTGAAAACCTTCTGCTTGAAACAAAGCAGCAATGTATTTTTCAAACGGATACCCCGAAGGACCAAGCTCCATCATGGCACGTTTGAGGTAATAACGTGAAGCATTGTGGTTATTCTGTTTCTTCAATAAACGATACGCCATGCTGTACAATTTATTGGTACTCATCCCAGGAACCAATTGACTTTTTAATTCACCGATGATCAATTCCGCTTCTTCGTAAGTTGCTTTTGAACGCATTAATGAATTACGTAACTTTTCCATCGAAAAAGATTCTTCTTTCCCAGATGCTTTTTGAATGTTAAAATTTTTATGGCTCATTGTCAATAACTTATAAACTAATTTGATCGAAAAAATTAAAGTTGAATTTCTTCATAAAGAGAAGGAATCACAACATTCAAGCCTAACTCGTCTTGAATTTTCACACGGAATGAGTTCTGAGCAGATGGTTCACCGTGCACTAAAAATAATTGCTCAGGCAGCTGATTCATTGCTCTTAACCACTCAATCATACCTGCTTGATCAGCATGTGCAGATAGACAATCAATTGTTCTCACTTCAGCTCCAATTTGAATGTATTTACCTCTAATTTTCAATTCACGCGCTCCTTCTTTCAGTGAACGTCCGCGAGTACCTTCACCTTGATAACCAACTAATAAGATGGTATTCAATGGATCCCAACCTAATTCTTTAATGTAACTCAAAACACGCCCTCCTGTAATCATACCACTCGCTGCGATGATAATTTTATGTTTCTCGTTATTAATCACTTTAAACGTATCCTTCATGTCTTTCACAAACGTAACGTGTCGATCTATTTGATACGCTTGTTTGGGTGCTAATTTGTGCCAATGCGAGTATTTCAGGAAAATTTCTGTCGCACTAGTCCCCATTGGGCTGTCCAAATAAACAGGAATATCGGAAATTCTTTTTTGTTGTTTTAACTCGTTGATTAAAAACATAATTTCTTGGGCACGACCCACAGCAAAACTTGGAATAATTAAATTACCTCCGCGTTCGTACGTTGATAAAATTACCTCTTCCAATAACTCCAATGCATCCTCATTGGGATGAAGTCGATCTCCATACGTACTTTCCATTACCACAACATCTCCCCCTTTCATTACTGTCGGAGGTGGTAAAAGAGCATCATTGTTCCTACCTAAATCGCCAGAAAAGACAATTTTCTTATCAAAACATTTTATTTCAATGCTACAAGACCCCAAAATATGTCCGTTTTTAATGAATTGAAACGATACGTTTTGAGATAAATGAATCCATTCTTCATCGAAATGAGTTTCAAAACGTTCCAAGCATTGTTCAACGTCCGAAATCGTATACAATGGTAACGCTGGTGAATGTTTGGAATATCCCTCTTCGTTGGCATGTTTGGCCTCTTCTTCCTGAATTTTTGCACTATCTAACAAAATCAATTCTACCAAGTCTCGCGTTGGTGGTGTCATCAAAAATTTCCCTGTATATCCTTGATTGACTAATACTGGAATGTATCCACAGTGGTCCAAATGGGCATGTGTAATAACAACTGAATGAATAGATTGTACGTTTATTGGTAATTTCTCTCGGTTCTTTTCACGCAATGCTTTAATGCCTTGAAAAAGGCCACAATCCACCAATACATTGTGCTCCCCATTGATTAAAAAATATTTTGAACCGGTCACTGTTCCAGCAGCACCTAAAAATTGAATGGAAGCCATATTGATAAGTTATAAGTTTGTTTACGAATGTAGAGAGAACAAACCGACTAAAACCTATTAAAAATCAGGTTTTGAAAATTAACTGACCAACTATGAGTTTAACTTTAGAATACTTTTCTAATTCTTAACACATCGAATAGACTTTCCAATACTCTTTGGGTCGCTTTTAAAAATAATTTTATCGATACTAAAACCACTTTGAGTTTGAAAACTAAACACTTCAGTACTGTCAAAACACCATGCATCAAAAATTTGGACATGTGTTTCTGTAAAAGGCATACTCGTATTCATAGAAGGCAATAATCTTAAACCAACGTTGTCTGTTCCTTCTGCTGATAGCCAACCATTTTGAGATTTTATCACTTGATAAAACCCACTAATTAAGACTGTAGAGTCGGTGTATTGTTTCAAATTTTGCCAATCTTGAGCTGTACTTACATGCCAACCAACTGGACATACATTTCTTTTATCCATGACTGCATAATGGTTGTAAAAATTTCCATAACACTTACTGTAATCTTTCGTAGCTGCATTAAGAATATCAGTATTTGAGCTTAAATGAGGTAATCTTACAGCACCTAAAACTATTCCATCCCAACTACTTTGTACACTGTTTTCCTTATAAAAATAAAGGGAATCTCCGTTGGAATACCTCATTGTTTTTAAATTTTCAGCCATCCAAGTTTGAGAACCAATGGTAACAGTTTTATAACTATTGCCATCTATGTCCTTCAGTGTTGAATAACTGATTGCACTATTCCATGGTATTGATTCACATGGCAAGGGTGAAGTATTGTCTTCGTTCTTTTTTTTTGTGCAAGAAAAAAGAACAAAAACAGCAAAAATCAAATGTAATTGTTTATTCATGGGATATTTTAATCTTTGATGCATCTAACGGATAAGCCGTTATTTTTAACTTCTCTATACCAATTATCAAAGAAACCAGCACTATAACTCACTACTGAAAAAACATGAGCTGTACCAACTTGATAATTATTATCTTGATACTTTTCAGTACTCGTCCACCAAAATGAATAATCATTTATATCGTAAGAATAACCACGAGCATTCATATATCCACTTGGCAATGCAGAAAACAAGGAACTATTACTTGCATCTAAACTCCAATTTATAATTCCTGTTTGTTTCATTTTTTTTGAAACAATATTCGAATTACTACCTAAATAGGAACTTAATTCTTCGTACTCAGTTTTGGTTGGAACATGCCATCCAAAAGGACAGATATTTTTGTTACCGTTGGTAATTGGGCTAACTGCATACCAAGTATATAATTTACCATACTTATTGTTTGAAGCATCGTTATTGTAATAAGACCAAACACTACTATTTCGAGCTAATGAATCAGATGTAGTATTTCCAGAAGGAACAAAATACTTAATGATTGTGCCATCATTGAATCGTGTAACTTTCAAATTTTCAGCCATCCATACTTGTTTACCGATCAATGTCGTCTTGTATTCATTTCCATCAATATCGGTTAATGGAGACTGATATTTACCAATACTTTCAAGTACATCTAAACTGAAAGAACAGGATTTTCCACAAAAAGTAAACGCAAAATTGGCATTTCCTGAAGAGGTTGGTTTTCCTGTTACCTTGACATCAAAAGAACCATTTCCATTGTTTAAACGACTTACTCCTCCATAGGCATTTAAGCCAACAACACCAGTAGATTGCACGTTAATATAATCTCCAGTGCCAAGGTTACCACCTGTATAATTAAATCTTAAAGTTATACTTGAAGAGTCATTTTTAACTAATTTACCTTGTTGCACTATTGTATAATTGCAATCCAAAGAAGAAATATTACTTTCTTGAACATCTACACTAAATGAACAGGATTTACCACAAAAAGTAAAGGAAAAATTGGCTTTTCCTGAGGAGGTTGGTGTTCCTTGAATAATAATTTCAAATGAACCATCGCCATTATTCAATATATTACTGCCTGATTTCACAGAAGCACTTAACCCAAAAACACCTGTAGATTGAACATTTAACCTATCCATTAGTCCAGCATTTCCTCCCTTATAATTAAATTTGTAAATAGCTGAAATACCATTATCCACATTTTTAACAAATACACCTTGTTGAACTACTGTATAATTACAATCCAAAGAAGAAATTTTGCCTGGGCAAAAACCATTGTTTGTCCATGTTAATTCGCCATCACACCTTGATAAAACTTGATTTTGTCCACCGCCTGAAGGTATGGAGCTATTTCCTGTAGATGTAGAAGACTTATTGATGTAATAATCATTATTCGATAGAAAAATTGTATCACTATTGGCAGAAATACGTTTAATTCCATTACCGGCATATAAAGCATAAGGCACAGATAATAATTGACTAATAGTAGTTAAGCTATAATTAGAAATACCTGCAGGATCTGTTTCCGTTTTTATAAAATAAGGCCCTTTAGACCAATTAATTGCAGAAAAATTTCCTAAAACGTTTGAACCTGTTCCGATTGCAATGCTTGCTAAACCGTTAGCATTTGTTGAAGGAGTATGTTTTTCCACATAAACCACATCACCATTTTCACTACCTTGTAACAAACTGATTCGAATTCCAATCATTTTATTTACAACAAGTAAATTATCCGAACCTCTTACAACAGTTTGATAACTAAATTGCTGAGGTTGTTGGGCTGTTAATTTCAAGAAATAAACAAAACAAAATAATAACAAATAAACTTTTTTCATACGTACAGATTTTACAAATTAGAATTCAAAGATGATAGGTATCATCTAAAACCTTACACAAAGATATAAAAAACAGAAAATCAAATTTATGTAAAATAAAAAACTCGTCATAAAATTACGACGAGTCTTAAAAATATTTAAAAATTTCTTAGAAAGAATAACCTATTCCAAAACCTAAATTAGGAAAAGCTCCACTTGCACTAAGACCTAACATAGCATTGTCAGAATTATAGCTAAATGTATTTAAACCGTATCCAACATTTAAATCAACTGTTAATCCACTGCTCCAAATCCATTGGTAACCAGCTTTACCACCAATTCTAATTGAAGTATACGAGATATCTGAATTAGTAAAAAACGTTGAATTTAATTCTACTTTACCTGTATTGAAACCTACTTGACCACCTCCGTAGAAACCTTTAATCGCTTCTTTGAAATAGTATCTCCCTTGAGCTTCTACACCATAACTTGTATAATCATAAGTTCCAACTGAGAAACTAGAAAATCCAACACCAACAAGACCAGATACATTGTTGTTAATTGCTCTTTCATAAGAAACTAAATCAGATCCTCCAAAAAATGCTAAAGGATTTACTTTTACAGACTGTTTTTGAGAAAAAGAAACTCCTGTTCCCAATAATAACATTAACGCTACAACTAATTTTTTCATTTAATTAAATTATAAAATATTCCTACTCTATTTTAGCTTTTCGGATTACGCTCTTTTTAATGGCTCAAAGTTAATATTTCTAAATTTATTTCAAACTATAGAAAGTTATTTTTTTATTTATATAATTAACATTTAATCGTTTATAAACTATTTACAATCTCAAGCAACCTTATTTTGTAAGTATGCCTACCATAACACAATGGTTCCAAACTTAAAATCCCCTCTTTCTCAGTTAACTCTTTTGTGGTATTAACACTGTCCGAAATTCCTAACCAAGGCTCGATACAAATAAACGAAGCGTTCGGTTTTGCCCATAATCCTAGGTATTGAAAATCAGGAAAATCTAACTGAATATAAGAAGAATGATTTTTACTCCTAAGTTGAACAGAACGTGACTTCAAGGTTTTTAAAATCAACGCATCGTTTTGAAAAATTGTAGGGTGTAAAGGTAAATTTCGTTGTCGTTCCAATAACGATTTTGTGGTTGTATCAATTAATCCATCTTTCGTTACTTCCCATGTTTCAACAGTCTCCTCTTGTTCGAATTCCAAGTAATAATCTTCGTACTTTTCATTTTCATAAAATGGGCATTTAAACGCTGGATGACCACCTAAAGAATAATACATTGGTTCTGAACTACTGTGATTGAAAATACGATGATGCACCTCCAGTACTGAACCAACAAGTTGAAAAAGAATAGAAAATTCAAACTTAAAAGGGTAATATACTAACGTATTTTCTGAATACTTATAAGAGAAACGTACAGAAGCAGCATCGATTTTTTCAATTAGTAAGTCATCATTGTTCCGGATGAATCCATGTTTTGGAACAGTTCCTTTTTTTCCTTTGAAAAAAAACTCGTTGTCTTTCAAACAACCAATAATTGGAAACAAAACTGGGGCATAACTCACCCAAACAGTAGGATTGGCATCCCACATATATTCCTTCCCTGTTTTTTTAGAGTATAAACTGCAAATTTCAGCACCTTTCTTTTGAATCGAAACTTTTAGTAACTCATTTTCTATGGACAATACCATTTTATCAATTTTAATCTAAATTACATCTATTTTTACAATTGAATTTACACCTACAAATAAAATTCAATTGCTAGACCAAATTGACTTAAAACTTCTCCTAAAATGGACAGTATTATGTCTAATTACAGGTATTTGTATTGGTTCCATTGGCGCATTCTTTTTAACAAGTTTAAATTTTGTCACCGCTTTACGCATTCAAAACGCATACCTAATATATGGCTTACCGATAGTAGGAGGCATCATTGGTTATGGTTACTATAAATTTGGAGGAAGTGCATCAAAAGGAAATCATTTACTTCTAGAAAGTATTTCCGACACAAAAATTCGTATTCCTTTACGCATGAGTGGGATGATACTCTTGAGCACCTTACTCACACATTTGGTGGGAGGTTCAGCAGGAAGAGAAGGAACGGCAGTACAAATTGGTGGCTCTATTGCTGCCCAATGGAACAGATGGAAAAAATTCACCATTATCGAACAACAATGGTTGATTTACCTCGGAATCGCTGGAGGTTTTTCGGCAGTATTTGGAACGCCATTGGCTGCTACAGTCTTTGCTGTTGAACTTGTAAAACACAAAAAGCAAAATTACTCAGCATTGCTTCCTTGTCTGCTTACTGCTTATGTTTCCTATTTTACTTGTATCGCATGGAATGTTCACCATACCCAATATGTACTCCATGAAACACTTTCTTTTCAAATAAAGGACTTAATTTGGACCGCAATTGCGGGTTGTTTGTTTGGTGGTGCATCTTACCTGTTTTGTTCGTTTAATAAATTTTGGCGTTATTTCTTCGAAAAAATACCTTATCCACCTGCTAGACCCATCCTTGGAGGAACACTACTATTACTTGTGCTACTTTTAACTTCTAAACAAAGCTTAACTTATTTAGGATTAGGAATCCCTACGATTCAGGCGGCATTTTTAACTGCTCAATCACCTGAAACATTTTTTTTAAAAATAGTGTTCACTACATTTACTTTAAGTGCTGGATTCAAAGGAGGGGAAGTTACTCCTTTATTTTTTATTGGGGCTACCCTAGGAAATGTATTGGTCTGTTTTCTCCCATTACCAAGCGCTTTACTTGCAGGTGTAGGTTTTGTAGCCGTATTTGCAGGAGCAAGCAAAACACCAATTGCGTGCACGCTTATGGGAATGGAACTTTTTGGTTTAAAGTATGGAGTCCATCTTGGCATTGGTTGTACTCTCGCCTACTTGTGTTCAGGAAAACTTGGAATTTATACCAATGAAATTAGGACTAAATAATAGCCAAAAACAAATTATTAAACCGATGAAGAACCTCTAACTCATTATTGAATGAGCGGATTTAAGTTGGACTTAGTATATTTGTATACCACTGAAACGATGCAACTATTTCTTCTTATGAAATAAGAAACAAAATTTATCGTTTTAGAGGATAACTTTAGTTTTTAAACATGAATTTTATAGACATACTGATTTTAATTCCATTACTACTTGCTGCGTGGAAAGGTTTTAAAAGAGGATTAATTATTGAAGTATTTATTGTTCTAGCTTTAGTTGTTGGAATTTACTGTGGAATTCATTTTTCTGATTATACGTCAGAATTAATTAAAACAAAATTAGATGTGTCTTCTATTTATCTTCCTGTTGTATCGTTCACTATTACATTTATTGCAATCGCAATCGGGATTTACTTTACTGGAAAACTGTTAGAAAAAGTGATAAAGATTGTTCAATTAAGTTTACTTAATAAAATTGGAGGGGTGTTTTTTTCATTACTAAAGACGCTATACTTTATGAGTACTTTATTTTTAGTGATTGAATCCATTCAAGAAAAAACAGAATTCATTCCTCGAAAGATTCAAAACGAATCTCTGTTGTACGCACCAGTTTCAAAACTCTCCTTGGCAACAATTCCGTACCTGAGAGAAAGTAAATTATTCATTGCTTCACAAATTGACAATCAAATATATACACCAATAGAAGAAAAAAGAGCGAAAGAATTAGCAGATAGCTTAGGCGTTCCGACTAAAGACTCGTTAGAACTACGCCGCATTTATTTTAATTATCATTAATTATTGCATCAAACTATGTCTCAATTCGTATTTTATTTTCTTCTACTTTGTTGCTTGTGCTGGAGTGCTCCAATCAATAGTCAAGTTTCAACGATTGAACGAAGTGCTAATTTTTCTTCCCTTGGTATCGATCTAAAAAAATTTGGTCCTTACCTGGGTCTTCAAAGAGGAAAATATTCAAGTGTAGAATTTGGTGTAGAATACCAGTTAAAAGAATTGGCTCTTTTTTTACCAGAAACTCATGCTTTACATGGTGGATTCAACTATGACTTATCGAACAATGTTTTGGGTTACGAAGCTGGATATTGGTTTAAAAAAGGTAGAATGAACTTATCTTATGGTGCGAATCTTATTTTCAGAACAGATTACTCGAACAATGCTTTCGGAATCTCTCCTTTAATTGGTTTTAAATTAGCACAATTTCATTTGCAGACAGGATATAATTTTTTACCTTCAGCTCCTGATAACATGATGGTAAATCGATTTTTTATTTCGTTGCGTTTTGTCATTGTGCAAAATTGGAAACTTTCACTCGACAAATGATCTAAAACTTGCTGATATGATCGTATTTAAATTTGGTGGAGCATCAGTAAAAGATGCCAAAGCAGTTAAAAATGTAGCCAATGTGCTTTCATTGTACTCCAATGAAAAAATTGTGGTAGTTATTTCTGCCATGGGAAAGACAACAAATTTATTGGAAGAAGTGGTTCAAGCTCTTTGGAAGAAGGACATTTCAACTTTTAATTATTACGTAAACGAAGCATTAAAATACCACCTTGGAATTGTAGATCAACTGTTCTCTGAACCGCATTCAGGAGTCATGAATTTCCTTGATACTACCTTCAATACGTTAAGAGAAAAAAGTCAACTACCATTATCAGAAAATTACGATTTAGAATATGATCAAATTGTATCGTTAGGAGAATTGATCAGTACCTACATTGTAGAAGCCTATTTAGTTGATCAAACCTTTGAAGCGGCTTGGATGGATGCACGTAAACTAATTGTAACTGACTCGAGTTATAGAAATGGAAATGTTAACTGGGATTTGACAACAACAGCCATTAATTCAACTGTTCCGGCTTTATTCAAGACCTCATCAGTCGTTATTACCCAAGGTTTTATTGGTGGTAGCTCAGAAAATACCACTGTTACATTGGGAAGAGAAGGTTCCGACTATACCGCAGCAATATTTGCCTATTGTTTGAATGCGGAATCAGTAACAATTTGGAAAGATGTACCTGGTATGTTGAATGCTGACCCGAAATGGTTTGATGATACAGTAAAACTGAACCAAATTTCCTTTCAAGAAGCCATTGAACTCGCTTATTATGGTGCGACGGTGATTCACCCAAAAACGATCAAACCGCTGCAAAATAAATCCATTCCACTTTATGTAAAATCATTTATTGATCCAACATTAGACGGAACAATTATATCACAGTCTACTGAATTTGATACACTTGTCCCTTCGTTTATTTTCAAAATGAATCAGGTGATGTTTGCCATTACTCCGAAAGATTTTTCATTTATTGCGGAAGAAAATTTACGACAAATCTTTGATTGCATTTCATCCAATGGTGTTCAGATCAATATGATGCAAAATTCTGCCATCAGTTTTGACTTTGTGGTAGATGCAAAACCTGTCATATTAGATCAACTTACCGCTGATTTATCCTTAAACTACGAAGTAAACATAGTTCAAGACTTGGAATTAGTTACAATTCGTCATTACGATCAACCTACCATTGAACGTGTTACTGTGGATAAACACATTCTATTAACGCAAAAATCCGAACAAACTGCCCGGATTTTAATGCGAAATAAAGAATAACTCTCTAGCCATTTTTATTTTTAAAATACCCCCTTCTACGATTATTCCGTCCTAGAAGGGGTTTTTATTTTCATTGATTACTCTTCGTCGCCAATTAATAACTCGTTAACATCCGTTTTTGTCAATGAGTCTTTGATTTTAGCTTCCAATTCTTCCATTAATTCAGGATTGTCACCAATCAAATTTTTAACCGCATCTCTACCTTGACCTAATTTTGTTTCTCCGTAAGAGAACCAAGAACCGCTCTTTTTGATAATATTCAAATCAACACCCAAATCGATGATCTCTCCAACTTTGGATATTCCTTCACCGTACATGATATCGAATTCTGCTTTTCTAAACGGTGGCGCTACTTTGTTTTTAATTACTTTCACTTTCACACGGTTTCCAATTACCTCTTCACCGTCTTTTAGTTGGGTTGCTTTACGAATGTCAATTCGAACTGACGCGTAAAACTTCAATGCGTTACCTCCAGTTGTAGTTTCTGGATTTCCGAACATTACACCAATTTTATCACGTAACTGATTAATGAAAATACAACATGTTTTCGCTTTTGAAATCGAACCTGTTAATTTTCTTAACGCTTTCGACATCAATCGTGCTTGTAATCCCATTTGTGAGTCACCCATTTCACCTTCAATTTCTGCTTTCGGTGTCAATGCAGCTACAGAGTCAATTACAATTAAATCAATCGCTCCTGAACGAATCAAGTTATCTGCAATTTCCAATGCTTGCTCTCCATTATCTGGTTGAGACACCAATAAATTTTGAACATCTACCCCTAATTTTTTAGCGTAAAATTGATCGAATGCGTGCTCTGCATCAATGAATGCTGCAATTCCTCCATTCTTCTGACATTCTGCAATCGCATGAATTGCCAATGTAGTTTTTCCTGAAGATTCTGGTCCGTAAATTTCAATGATTCTTCCTTTTGGAAAACCGTTTACTCCCAATGCTAAATCCAAGGTAATCGATCCTGTTGGGATAACTTCTACCTCTTCAATCGGCGCATCTCCCAATTTCATTACACTTCCTTTTCCGTACGTTTTATCTAACTTATCCATTGTAAGTTGTAACGCTTTCAATTTCTCTATGTTTACTTCTTTTGCCATGATTTCTCGTTGTTTAATTTTTTATACTACAAAGGTACATTGGGAGATGCGCCGATTGA
>Ga0247722_10001512_pt1 | contig 12746 bp, 20 predicted proteins | sample MSEWelMarce3H_FC_FD_189094 | JGI IMG/M metagenome (GOLD analysis project Ga0247722, IMG submission 189094) | Subsurface sediment microbial communities from gas well in West Virginia, United States - MSEEL Well Study Marcellus 3H_FC | ecosystem: Environmental > Terrestrial > Deep subsurface >... | reverse complement strand
CGAAGAAGGAGGTCAAGAAGGCCTCGCCGAAGGCAGAGGCCAAGCCCAAGGCCGCCAAGAAGGCTGAGGCCAAGGAGGAGGAGGCCAAGCAGCTGCCCGTGCTCGTGCTCGAGGAGGTCGAGTATTGGCACGACGAGGAGACGCAGGGCCTGTGGAAGAAGGACGCGGAGACCTTCAGCGGCGACAACTGGACCGGCTACTACCAGCCTGGGAACGCAGAGGAGCCCATCCGCTACACGGAGAACTTCGGCGACGAGTAAAGGCACAAAGACAACATGAATAAAAAGCCGCAAGGCACTAAACCAAAACAAAAGACAAAAGACAAATCAAAAAAAAAGAAAACAAAAGAAACTTTTTTATGTACTCGCCCTATGCCTTACAGAAGCCCTGGGGGAAGTACCATCTCCTTGAACCCCCTGGGGAAGCAGGGGTGCGTAAAGCACTGCTCGCTCAGCTTCTTCTTGAACTTGTCGAAGTCCACCATGGCCACCCGCCCATCTGGCTGGAGATAGAGCTCAAAGTCCCATGCGATGTAGCCTTTTTTATACAGGGCTCTCCACAGCATAGCTAGCTCAGAGACCAGTAAGTCCCTATCAAGACCCTCTAACACATTACCCTGGCAGCCTAAGAAGATAAGCTTGTCTACATTAATACGCCCCATCTCATAGCCATCACTATAGACGAGTCGAGGAGCCGTTAGAACTGTGTAAGAGGATGTCTCTTCAATGACTGCCGCATGTATGGCCTTCTGCTCGTCTAGACTAAGACTCCCCTTTGGCACCCTCCTGTGTGGAATCTTCTTAACGGTGTCTGGACCTGTAGGGACAATACGCCCATAGGCGCCTTCATACATTACATTCATCTGCTGATCTTATTAAAGTCAACTTTTGCTAAAAAATTGAACTAGCTTACCCATGATTAGGAAAGTCCCCCCAGATGTCTTGCTACGGTTGCGAACAGAACATGGCGAACCAGCTTGGCCACATGGACTTCGGCGGGTGTCTCTACATCGAGCGTCCTACGCTCATCCAGACACCGCCACCCTCGCCAGAGCTTCCTATCCAGACACCACCTCTAGAACCTCTCCTCTCTGACGCCGTGGAGGCAGAGGCAGAGGCACAAGAATTCATTCCAGACCCTGTGGGCTGTGCTGTCTGTGTGACACAGGCCTACTTCGGCGAGACATTGGGAGTGCGCCGTGCTTGTAGCGATACGGCTCGCTGCCAAGAGCATAACACTCAGTGCGCATACTGCGGCCGCCTAGAATGTGAAGGCAACGCTATCCTGTGTGAGGGCTGCTCTTATAGCGGCGCAGGCAATGCTTTCATCATCGAGGCCTTTCTTCACCCGCAGACACTGTGCCTCTATGACAGATCTCCTAGCAGCCAACAGGGCTGGGAGTGCGGCTGCGCCCTGTGTATCCAGGAGGTTTCGTCAGTGTATCAGAACACCACGGTGAATCCTGATCTTGCCTTCAGCCTCGACTAAAATTAAAAAAACAAAAGAGCCAAAAGGGCCGAAAGGCCAATTTTTTATGACACTAAGCTAAAAGTTGAAGTGTGATGCCTTGAGCAAAGTGAGTCACCAATATGCGCTGCCAAGCTCGTGTTGAAGACGCCGTTCAAACATTCCCAAACACGAGAACAGTCTACCACACAACCAAGCAGTGTGAGGAAGATGCGTCTCGTAAATATTCTGTCGATGATGGAGACTCCGAGATGCTTCTTTGCGGAGGTTGCTTTAGACGCTGCCTAACCAAGAAAACTAAGGGCAGCAGCTGGCTCGGCTTCTTTGACTGTTCTTACCCTCCTGAGGCAAAGGTCAAGGGATCACGCTGGTATTACTGGATGCTTTCCAGTACCCAGACAGAGGCAGAGGAGGAAGAGCCAGAGGAAGAGCTCTGCGAGGATATGGCCAAGTGCTCTCTTTCTGAGCCCGCTGAGGCAGAGGAGGTAGAGGTAGAGGAGGTCGAGGCAGAGGAGGTCGAGGCAGAGGTCGAAGCTGAGGCAGAGGAGGTCGTCCAGGAATCTGTCGAGGAGGTCGTCCAGGAATCTGTCGAGGAGGTCGTCCAGGAATCTGTCGAGGAGGTCGTCCAGGAATCTGTCGAGGAGGTCGTCCAGGAATCTGTCGAGGAGGAGGTCGTCCAGGAGGAAGAGCCTTCAGAGGCCGACAAAATCAAGGCTCGTATCGCAGAACTCCAGGCCTTCGTAAAGGGATCTCGTGGCATGCCAGTAAAGGAGCAGGCCAAGATCCTTAAGGAAATTATCAACCTTCGCACCCAGCTAAAAAAGATGAGCTAAAAAAATTGAATTGTAACCCCCCTTTTTTGTAAGGTCCCCCCGTCAACACAGCCAACATGTCTCTCGCCTACGACAAGTGTATCATCGGCGCCTACCTCAGCGGCTACATGTTCTGTGGCCGCTACGCCTCTGGCACGATCACCGCAATCTTCCCCAGCGTCGGCTACATGGTGGAGAACGATGGGTACCAGTATTTCATCGTCAACAAGTTCGGCGCCAGCGCAAAGATGAGCTCGAACTTCCTCGAGTTCGGCGCAAGCGACTATGCGCACATTGACCTCGCAGACGAGACGATCCTCTTCTGGCTGAAGCGTGGCTTCCGCGCAAAGGCACGCATCTATGGCGTGGAGGTCATCCGCCGCATCCTCATCGACCCCATGAGCGACGCTGGACTTCGTCTCCGCATCAAGCTGTCTCCCTTCATCTGCTCAACCCTTTACTTCAACGGCATGGAGGTGAAGCACGGCTGGGACTACATCAAGCAGACTGGCGGCGTGCTTCCTGACGATGATGGCGAGAGCGCACCCATCCCCTACGAGCTCATCTTCAAGCGCTCGATCGAGAAGCAGGAGAACAAGTGGCACCTCATGCGCTCACGCCTTCTCACTGAGGCTGAGGCGGCACCCTACAAGTATACCTTCCTCCAGTGCGGCAAGAAGCTTCTCATCGAACTCGACGGCCAGAAGAAGGCCACGGTGAACTATCTGGGCGGCGATATCCACCTTTACACACCTGCGCATTCTACAATGTGCTCTCCTGCGCAGCCCTTTCTCCTGAGCGCGCCGCCTCTGCCATCCATCCCATCACTTTCTGACTTCTCAGGCCTGGACGACGCCGAGGATGCCCTCGGGCCAGACAACAAGTTCGTCGATTCCGTGAAGCGCCTGAGTGACGATCAGATCGACGAGGGCATCGAGGAGAACTACTGGGACATGCGGCGCATTCGCATGGCCGCCGAGAAGAACCAGACTCCCCTCGGCGATGACTTCAAGGCTGCGCAGATGTGGATGGATGCCGCATACGACGAGAAGCAGGCTCGGCGCGAGAACCTCTAAATAAAAACAAAACAAAAGAAAACAAAGGAAAAATTAATTTAACATCTTTTTTTTAAATGAGAGCCATGAGGATGAAGGGGAGGACAGCCAGTAAGAAGAAGATAATGCAGGCCAACTCTGAGGGCTGTAGGCAAGCAATGTAGATGACGATGATGAAGACGAAGAGGAAGGCCTCAAGTGTCGCAAGTGCGCCGAGCATTTTTTGCTGTTTCGTAGGAGAGGGGACTATTATTAGTCACCCCATAAAACTTCAATTTTTACAGTATAATTAGATCTTATTTTTAACAATTACCTTCTTACCGCCCTTAGTTTTCAAGAAGGTAACTGTCGCAGGATTTAGAACGAGGCTTTCCTTAAAGGTCTTATCCTCTTTCACAGCTTCCACGAGTTCTTCCATAGAGTGACCAAATTTATCAGAGATAATCTTGAGTATCATAACTTGGAAATCTGCCACATGATTAAGAGTAGTGTGTAAAAGGGAGCGAATGGCCTCGGCAGGAGAATCTACATCTCCAATTACGGCAATCTCGTAGTCCATAGGGACTGTTATTATGAGTCCTGTTTGAATTCATTTTTAGATTTGCCCGCATAAAATTGATTTGTAAGACTTTAAAGCAAGAGGGTGAATGCATGCCTGTAAAAACAAGTGTTGGTTTTCTGCGAAGAACACCCATTGTTCCCCATGCCAAAAAAAGAAGAAGGAAGAGAGTATTATTCAAGCTCTTGAAGGGAAAAGCTTAGAAGCTTTAACAAAGATCTTAAAAGACCCTAGTTACGATGAGCTTGTTAGAAGGAGTGATGTGCTAGACAACTTGCTCAGAAAGATATATATACTCAACAAGGACTACTTGGAGTTTTACCTATACAAGATACAAAGCACTGCGGCCGAGGCTCATCTTCTATCGAGAATCCATACACACTCTAACACATTTCTTTGCCCCATTGTCGGCTGGATGATTCGTAAAGGCCTTTATGACTCTTCTATCAATATCTGCTGCCTCAGATGTATGATACATCTTATGCGGTATGGGGGAGAAAAAGAAGTAGATTCATTGAAATACTCGATACAGTTCGACTTATATGGTCCTCATCATATAAATCTAAGAGCGGCGGTTGTCAGGAACAAAACTAATCTTCCCTTATTAATTGACATGGCAAATGCGATCCTTGAGAGAGGTGATAATAACAATCTTCTCGGCTATTACAATCAAATTATTCGTAAGGAAGTCAGCACTGCTGACAGAGAATCCTATTCTAATACAATGAAACACCACCCCCTTTTACACAATTGTATCTTACAGCTAGGAGCTGCTGATGATAAAAAGGAGCTATACTTAAGTTTCAGGGCAAGAAAGGATCTTTACTGGGAAGAGTTAATCGCTAAGGGAATGCACCCGTGTCGTGTAATGCAGTGGTGTATGACAGAGGATGAAAAAGAGGGGTTTTCTCACATTCCTCCATACATCTTCTCAGATGGGAGGGCTGACTGGGACATTGAACTTTAGCAAGACTTGCTCACCGAAGGTTGCTAGTCTTTTAACAAGACTTGCTCATATTCCGTGTGATGTTTAATATTTTTAGATGTGCCTCTTCACTGTCAATGTACTCGGCCAGTTCAGCCCCATCGCTCATGCCTCTCATCAGACTGCGAAAGATACTGACATCCACATTGGAGTCTGAGATAGGTAAAGAATTCAGAGGCCACCACTGAACGGTTTCGATTTCTTTATGATCAGTGAAGATTGCTGACGGTCGACCCGAGACTGGGAATACGAAATAAGAACCACCCTTGAGCTTGTGGTAACTGGTATGTTTTGTGTTGATGCTGAGACCTGTCTCCTCAAGGAGTTCTCGTGCGGCACACTCTAAGTCGGTTTCCTGACGCTTACAGTGACCCTTGGGAAAGGACCACTTCTTGCTGAGCCGTCCCTTGACGAGAAGGACTTCTCCAAAATTGTTAATGAGGATACAGCCATACACCTTCATGTGGCGAGGCTTGTAACTCTGAAAAGCTTGTGGCATTGAACTTACTTCTCTGGTCCAGAACATCTTCGCTGTTGGCCGTTGGGGACTTTTCCAAGGCTGCGCTTATAAAATCAAATTTTAGTGTGTTAGTGAAAAAATGGAGAAGGTTGCTCCACGACTTGTGTGTGGACTTGGAAACCGACTCTTTCAGACAGTGGCAGCCATTCATGCCTCGGAAGTGACAGACGCAGAGCCTGTATTTTTCTTACCGAGAATGGGAAGAAGCGAACATGGGAATTTTGAGACATTGTTAATACTGTTTCCAAATATAAGAATAATAGAGACAGCTCCAGAATGGCTTGAAGTTAATGAGCAAGAAGACGGAACTCTGCCATCTTTGAATAAATATCCATTGACAGTCCTGAGTGGATTCTTTCAGAATACAGATTGTTTTCCTAGCCTCAGCAATAAGTATCTTCCTTCAATACCACAAGTGTCTGCTACGAACCGTTGGGCTGTTCATTTCCGTTTTGGAGATTATCAGATTCTCCCTCATTATCACATAGGGCTTGGTAAATATTATTATAAAACAATCAAAGAGAATATTCCAAACAATTCAATCATCTGTCTATTTTCTGATTCTTCCGACAGGCTTCCAGCAATCGCCAAGGAACTTCAGACTTTTGGTTACAGGGTTGAAATACACGAGAATTCTGATGCTATTGAAACATTCAAAGCTTTCGCATCATGTTCGGCTGGATCTATCTGTTCGAATTCCACCTTTTCTTGGTGGGCCGCATACTTTGCCTGGAGACAAGCCGGCTCTACATACAAAGCCTTCTTTCCAGATCGCTGGATATTAAATCACACGACAAGACTCTTCACTCTCCCTTTTACACAATCCGTATGTTTAGACGAAATTCCTGCGTTTCCTAGTTTAAACTCATTCTCCCATTATTAATATAGAAAGTAAAATGTCAACAAATGAGCAATCCGTCCCTGCTGAGCTACTTATTAACGCAGCCGTGAAGATGGTAGGAAAGCGTGAATTTCTAAAGGCTGTCGAAAAACTTTATGGAATCAAGAAGGTTGTCGTTGAGAAGGTTAGACATAAGTCAGAGGTTCCGGCAGAGTCACAGTGTGTAGCTAGAACAAAGGGTGATAGAACTGGCATGAAGGTGGGTCGTTATGTTCTTTTTGATCATGTGCGTTGTGCGAGAGGCCAGGTGTCTGATGAGCTCTGCGCTATTCACTGTAATCAGGTGACGAAGTTCGGTGGACTTCCTCTAGGCAAGTTCACTGAGCCACTAACGGAAGAGCTGAAGAAGGTATTTGGTGAGATATAAATACTTGGATACAATACATAATTCAAGCATCTCGAGTGCTTAAATTATATATTTGAGATAGAAGGAATGTCCTGGTCCATGTATGAGCCAGTAGATTCTGTTACGAACACAGGTGGATCTCTTTCACAGATTCCAGGGCAAATGCAAATGCCTCAGATGCAGCACAAGAATGAGCATGTTGCCCAGCCAATGCAATCAATGCCTTCCAACATGGCTGCGCCCAAGAAGACTGGTCCTGCGAATCCTGTTCCTCTCCCCCAAGCTGCCCCTACAAAGACTACATGGGAAGATATTTCAGATATTTATGATCTAGGCGACTGGTCTTTCCTACTAGTCGCTGCCGTCGCAGTTGAAGCGGTTGTGATCGCCATCACAAGATTCTTTCCTGCCTTTTCTGGCAAGTATTTGAATCTCTGGTATTCTCGTTTCAAGTTGAGCGCCGTTTTAGCTGATATAGTGAGTGTGTTGATCGGTTTCGGTTTAGCCAAGTATTTTTACACAGAGGTTATTTATCCTAAGGCAGACTGGAACCCCTTGTATTTCACTGGAACAGCGATTGTCATCCAAGTCATTCACGATTTCTTGTTTTACTTTGGTGTAATTAAGCAAGTGCCAGAAGGGAAGAATGGAATACTCGATGTGATGCGTTCCTATGGTGAGGCTGGGGGTGCGAAGCTGGTTCTAGGAGACTCTGTTATCATGGCTGGAACATCGGTTGGCGCCATGTTACTCAAGGCGACCTCTCCTCATTTAGTAGTTTTACTAGGACTCGTTGCTGCCTATTCACTCCCATACTTCATGGAAGTAAAAAATGAATTTAGCGGCCTTTCATAAATAAGGTCCAAAATGTCATCTCGTATTATTCCGACTTTGCGCTCAAAGCCCCAGGGAGAGCAGGCGCGCTTGATTGGAAACATGCGAAACTATATTACCGATTTCAATCTGATTAATCTGATGAATTCATATGATATTAATTCAAACCGCTCAGACAAGATGCTTCAGGGCCAGCTATATTCCTTTGACACAGTTCCTGGTCTGAATGAGCAGATTAAAGCCTGGCTAAGTTCCTAGAACAGTATGTGCTGTAAGAATGGTTCAAAGAGATTTTTTGTGCTTTTATTAAATTCACAAAAAACTTTACCACTCGCTCCAAAGAGTTTAGAGGTATTTAATGAGCGTCCTGATGTTAATAAGTTGGTAGAGTGGGCTCGTAAACTAAAGCTGAAAGAACTTACAGATCTACAGGTTATGTCTATTGACATACCTTTTACTCGTTTAATCTAAAGACCATCGCAATAATTATATAATGACGATTCTTATTCCTGAACAGTATAATCTCATATATAGGATTTCTTGGCTTTCCTTCGCTTCTAGCATGTATGCCTTAAAGAACAAACATTATACATTATGGTTTGTTCCAGGGAGCATATTTCTAACATCTATTACATATTGGTATAAACCAGATTATTCGTGGAGACGATACTTAGATATGGCTGTTGCGAAATCAATGATTGCCTATCAATTATATATGGCACATAAATCGAAAGATCTTCTTATATATTATATTATAACTGGAACAGCTCTTTCTTTTTATCCAATTGGTATTTACTACTATAAAAAAGGAGATCACTGGAAATCAACATATGCCCATATGATGCTACACTTCTTATGTAATGTAGGCAATTTCATTTTATATTCTGGCGCTCCTTTGCCTGTAAAAGGGTTTTAAATATTAGAGTATACTTTCTTCTTTTATCATCTATTGTTGCCTTATCCATTATAGCTCTACATTCAAGAGTCTCTATATATTTTAAATTCTTTATGATACATTCTATTTGTTCTTTAATATTTACAGGATCATCAACTTCTACTGTTAGTTCTCTTTGAACACGAATCTTGTCTGGATGAGAACTTGATATACCAAGAAACCCTGGGAAATCTGAAATATTCATTCTATCTAAAGTTATATGGTATATATTGTTTAGAATGAATCCGTCAGATACACTCAAGGGTAATCTTCGTTTCCTAATCGCCAGCACTAGCTCAGAGGAAGTATACAATACTCTTACACAGATTTTCAAGGAGGATTATGCTTTTCTTCAGAAGCTTTATGGTAAGGAAGTTCCTAAGAGAGTAACGGCGGTAGTTGATGCTCCTTCTATCATCCCCGCTGGCTTCCCATCTCCTGCTCCTGCTGCTGCTCCTTCTCCTGAAGCTCCTCCAGTACAAGAAGAGGCTCCTAAGATTCGTGCTGACACAAAGGTTCGTATTGTAAAGAAGCCAACTGCTGTTACAGACTTGCCTCCTGTGACTTCTAGCCCCTCTGCGGCGTTGCCTGTGCCTGCGCCTCTGCCTAAGCCAGTCGTTCACACCGAGAGTGGTTTCCGTGATCCAAAGGATATTAAGAAGTGGCAGAAGGAGCAGGAGGACAATAAGGCCGCTGAGCTACGGGCCGCTGGTATCAATCCTGCCAGTTTATTGACGGAAGCGAACATGCGTAAGTGGGTAGTTGATGAGAAGAAGACATTCGCTGCTATTGCGCGTGAGTATGTTGGTCTTTCTGATGGTGTAATTGCCTCAGAAGCTAAGAGATATGGTCTCCAAAGTGATATTGCCAAGCGCCGTGCTGCCATCATCGGCGCCAAAAAGACAAAGTAAAAATTGAATATGTGAACAGTATATAATAAAAGTCCCTATACCGCAAAATGGCCATGAACATCGAAGATCTCCATCTCACACAATCGTCCATCTTCCAAGCCTTCCTGGATGACCCCCGCACAATGAATCTTAGAATGAAGCACAATGCCAGCCTTCACCGAGCAGTCTTGGTGAAGCGTGGTAGAATCATTGCCGAGGCAACAAACAACTACGGCAGCAGAAGCCGTGGGTCAGGATATTCCAGATCGAGCATTCACGCCGAAAAGAATGTCGTGAAAGAATTGGGTGATATCTCAAAGTTGAAGGGGGGCAGATATGTATATTATGAGATTTACTCGTTCAGATCCTGTCGACTTCGTGAAATCAATCCCTTGCTCTGCGTGTATGGTATTCCTTGAGAAGTGTATGAAGGAGTATGGGCTTAAGAATGTGTATTACACAAGCTAAAGGCTTTATAAATATAAACCCGGCTTTTTTCTGTATTTTTAATAAAGATTAGATAAGATGACATCCTGGATAAATTCTCCAGGCAAGCAATTGAATATAGGCTATAGACAGGTTCTTCCAGAAGGGAAGTTCTCAGCCAACAATGGTGGTGTCACTGTTGTGTCAGCCTTTTATATAATGAAGTCTCGCTATACATTGGAAGAGTATAAGCAGCGTATAAGAATATTCCTTGAAAATATTCCATGTAATCTAGTTTTTTACACAGAAGAATCGCTTGTTCCATTTATTCGAGAATGTAGAAGGGCTTACGAAGATAATACAGATGTTATTGTAGTTCCAAAACATGAATGGATTGCTAATAAAAGATTTCCCAAAACTGCGTGGGAAGATTTAGTTAAATTGGATACATCAGAAAACTCCACAGATTTATATAAGATACATTATGAAAAGAAAGAATTTATAAAGAGAGCTATCGCAGCTAACCCTTTTGGCGATAGAAACTATATGTGGATAAATGCTGGAATATGTAAGAGTCCTGCTATTATTAATTTAATTAAAGCCAAGTTCCCTGTTTCATCCAGAATCCCTACAGATAAGGTAATGTTATATAATATTACGCCATTTGATTACAGTGATGAAAAGGTTCGTGTCTATGGCGCCGAAGTCATTCTAGGGGTTCGAAATAAGAACAGAATATGTTCAAATATGATGGTTGGGTCAAAGGAGAGATGGCTAGAGTTCTGTAATATATATGACACGACCATTGGTAAATTCATTCGTGCAAAGTTATTCTGGGGTCTCGATCAGTCTATCTTAGCTTGCTTAACAGTTGAAAACAAGGTGAACATTTCTTTAATAGAATACAAGAATATTGTACCAGATGAGTGGAAGTCTCAATATGCTTTATTATATATGGGATGTTCTGATGGTGTATATAAATTTCTTAGAGATTCATCATCTAAGAAAAAGACTGAAGAAGAGATATACTCTTTAGCACAGGCAGTTCCTCCAGTTGAAGCATGCACAGATTCAAAATGTGGAAGCTGCGGTCGTTAAAAATTGAACATTTGTCAGATATAATATCTCAGTAACACCAGTAAAATGGAGATGTATGTTGTAATTGAGAATGGAGATCCGTATCCCAATATCTATACTTCTTTCGAATCTGCCGCAAAGGCAGCACAAGAAAAATACAAGGATGTTATTGAAGAGGAAATAAGAGAGGCCTACGGTCATTATCCTATTTCCTCAGAACTATATGTTCCAGAAAATACAAGTGGCACAACATACTTGTATGTCGAAAAGGGAATACATATTTACATTTATAAACTAAAGATAAAGGTCTAAACTTACATATATATAAAATAGCAATGACTTCCCGTTTACAACATGAAGTCAAAACTATTCGATTAGGTTATAGACAGATTGTCCCAGAAGGTAGATTTATAATAAAGGATACGCCTGCTACAGTGGTTTCTGCCTATTATGAAATGCCATCCAAGTATAATCTAGATTCATATAGAACTTGGATTCGTCTATTATTAGAGAATGTTCCTTTTCATTTAATTTTTTTCACTGACGCATCAATGGCACCCTTTATACAGGATTGTAGGCGTGCTTACCAAGATAGAACTGTTATAATAATTCTTCCTAGAGAAAAATGGATCGCAAATCAGAAATATTCGCAACATACATGGAATTCTCTACATGGTCAAGATCCTGAGGCAAGTATACACAATCCTGAGCTATATAAGATTTGGTTTGAAAAGAATCACTTTGTGAAACGGGCGATTGAGTTGAACCCGTTTGATCATACAGACTTTGTATGGATGGATGCTGGAATCTGTAGATACGAATCGTTATTAAATCTTATTAAAGGTTTCCCAGTAGCATCTAGAATCCCTACAGATCGAATCATGTTATTAAATGTCATGCCATTTTCTCAGAAGGATGAGATCCCTTCCTTCGCAGGTGGCCATACCTTTATAGGTGGAACTATCTCAAAGCCCCGTATAGGTGGAGGTATTATCGCAGGATCCATATCTTCATGGAAACATTACATGGACCTCTTTGACACAACACTCGAAAAGTATAGTAGCGCTGGCTTATTTTGGGGGAAAGATCAGGATATTATGAGAACTATTGTTATGGAGAATAAAAGTAGTGTATCCTTAATTGAAGTAAAACCAATAGCACCAGAGTCTTGGTTTTATTCCATATTATATCTTGGATGTTCAGATTTCTTATTTGGAATTCTTAGAGATGAGAAGCGTAATTCAAAGAGGAAGAGTTACGAAGAGATGAGATATTTAATTTGAAGTTACCTTGGCCTTAGTTTTCTTTTGTTTTACTTCTGGAGTTGGTGTTAGCATTTCTTCAACTTCCTCAGACTTACCAACCAGAATATCAAGCATTGTCTTTAGAGAAAGTTTTGATTGATTCATATATAGACTGTTCTCAGTATGGTGCTTCGTGATCGTCTCAACGAGAGATTTCTTCTGAAGATTGATAGTGTTGATAAACTCTGCCATTCTTTTTACTTCACACTCTACTATAGACTTGGCCTGATCTACTCGTAATTGTAGTGAGATACTCAAGTCAGACTCATGTGGGCGCTCAGTGGAAATCTTGAACATCGATAGTGCAATCTCTGCACAGATGTCTAAGAAGGTGAATATATCTTGAGGAGAATGACTATTGAAGTTATTGACATAGACAAGCAACTGAGAACGAGCAGTCCATGCAATCTGAATGAAGTTACCAGATTTCTTACCAGTGATATTAGATTTTTGAGAAACAAAAATACCATAAGGAACTTCTGGATGCTCATCCATATCTCTTAAGAACTTTTCAACTTCCTTCGTTGGAACATCCGTGCTATAGCGTTTGATTTCAAACAATGTAGGACATCCCTTGATTTTACCAGATAGGTCACCGCTGTGAGGAATCTTGGAAGTATTTGTAAGAGGTCCCCA
>Ga0247722_10001511_pt1 | contig 12751 bp, 11 predicted proteins | sample MSEWelMarce3H_FC_FD_189094 | JGI IMG/M metagenome (GOLD analysis project Ga0247722, IMG submission 189094) | Subsurface sediment microbial communities from gas well in West Virginia, United States - MSEEL Well Study Marcellus 3H_FC | ecosystem: Environmental > Terrestrial > Deep subsurface >... | reverse complement strand
CATTGAGAGGTGTGTATTGTGTGGGGGATTGACCGAAGTCTTGGCGATTTCGAGTTTGATTATTGGTTTGGCCTCCGGGACGACCGACGTTGAAACTGCTGTTATCGGGGAGTTCGGAAATACGAGTAATGTCGTTTCTGTCCATTCTATACAATGAAAGGTAATTAATTGTATAAAGTTTGCCGCAAAGCCCCGAAGGGGCGACACCCCCTAAGGGGGACTTGGTTCCGCTAAGGGGGTCTACGAGGTTCCGCTACGCTCACCCCTTTAACCCCAAGAAAAAAGTTTTCATTAGACCTCCTCTATTGGTTATTATTTGTTAACTCTAAAATGTTCTTATTTGGTTATCCCCTTGTAAAAGGGGGTCTAAGGGGGAAAGTCCCCCTTTTCCGGCTTGCTTGTCTCCACAATTTTTTTTGCTGGATTACACTTCACCGACGCCAGCTCATATTTGTAGCAATAATCATCATACTTATACGTCTTTCCATCAATCTCGCTAATGACCGGCCCATTAAACACGATACAATTCTTTCCTTCACACACCTCTCTAAACAATGTTGCTAAACCGATACCAAGCAATATCGATATCAGCGTTTGCCCAATCGGCGTATTCAGCATTCGTTTAAAGTTCATTCGTCCCGTAAATATATCATAACACTATATTTTCGGTCTAATCCGGACCTTAATCTGGACTTTAATCCGGACCGAATGCCTGTAATATTCGAAAAAGGGGTTAGAAAATAATTATGATACTATATAACCCAATCGAATGAACCACGCGCAAAAGTATAACGACTTTATGCGCGCTCACAAAATAAGTCGCGATAGCACGCTTCCCAAGACCAACACCAGGATTGGGTCCACGTCTGCCGACGGCGAGCAGGTTTATGGCGGGATTTATTCTATTCCCGACAGCAAATACGGCGATTTCTTGAAATTATATTATAAACACGTGATTGAGGGCGGCGCGTCCGAGCATCTCACTGAGAAACAGCGCGAAAATGACGGCCCCATATTAATTGACATTGACTTTCGGTACAAATACGACGTGGTCGCGCGACTTCACGAAAAAGAACACATCGACGACATCGTGGTCGCCTATTTAGACATTTTGAAGGAGGTGTTCGATTTCGACGAGACGCCCTTCTACATCTATGTAATGGAAAAAGACGCGGTGAATCGCATATATAACGAGGAGGCACCCGACGCCTCGTTGACAAAAGACGGCATTCATATCCTCATTGGAATCCAGGCGGACCACGGCATCCAGATGGCGATTCGTGAGCGCATTTTGAAGAAAGTGGCGGCGATGTGGGGTTCCTTGCCGCTCCAGAACAAATGGGAAGACGTGTTCGACAAGACAATCAGTTCGGGCAACACCAACTGGCAACTGTATGGCAGTCGAAAACCGAATCACAAGCCGTATAAGCTGACGTATGTGTATGAAAACAGGTTCGACCCGGGCGATAAGGAGTTCATGACGCGCCCGGTGCCGCTCGAAAAGTTCGACATCAGCCAAAATATTGAAAATCTTTCTGCCAGAAGTTCAAAGTATCCAATTTACAACACAATGTTAACTTCAGCGAATATTAATTTAAGCAGCGGCGGCGGCCTCAAAAAACGCGTTTCGACCAACTCCCTGTTCACGCTCACCAACGACGCCGGTGTCGAGGCGGTGCTCCACGTGAAGGACCGCGATGAGCTCGCGCTCGTCGTCCAGGCGACTTTGGACCAGATGGGAGTGCGTGATTATGAGCTCGTGGAGACGCACTATTACACCATGACATTGCCGCCCAAATATTACGAGTCCGGCAGCTACGACAAATGGATTCGCGTCGGCATGGCGCTCTCGGAATTATGTAATCTGATGTTCATTACGTGGGTCGCATTCAGTGCACAGGCCGCCGGATTCAAGTTTGGTGATATCAGCGAAATGTACGAGAAATGGCAGAAGTTTTCGAGTAAGGGTGACGTGGCCCTCACGCGCCGGTCCATCATGTATTGGTCGAAACAAGACGCCTTCGCCAAGTTCGAGGAAGTCCGGCGCCAGAGCGTCGATTACTACATCGACAAGACCATCGATTCGATGATGGACGACTTCGGCGACAAGAACAAGAAGTTCAGCAAACCGTGCGGAGACTTCCAGATTGCGAATGTGTTGAAACAGCTGTACAAGGACGAATACGTGTGTGTCAGCATCAAGCACAACATCTGGTACAAGTTCCACAACCATCGTTGGGTCGAGATCGATTCGGGCACTACTCTGAGAAAGGCGATTTCGACAGAGTTGTACGATATCTATATGGACAAGATTTCCAAACTGTCGGCGTTCGCCAATACGCTGGATGAAGATGACGAGAGCATGGCGGAGACCCGGAAAAAAGTCACGAAAAAGACCGAGAAAATATGCGATATTTGTTTGCGATTGATGAGCACGGGCGACAAGAAGAATATCATGACCGAGGCGAAGGAGTTGTTCCACGATTCGCAATTCATGGAGAAGCTGGACACCAACCCCTATTTGTTGTGTTTCGAGAACGGCGTGGTCGACTTCAAGGACAAGGTGTTCCGCAAGGGTTTGCCCGAGGATTATATCAGCAAATCGACGAATCTGGATTATAAACCGATTGACCGGAGAAAGGACGCGACGGTGATTGCCGAAATCGAGGACTTCATGGCGAAGTTGTTTCCGCGCCCCGATTTGCGCGAGTATATGTGGGACCATTTGGCGTCGGTGTTGCTCGGCACGCCAGACAAGCAGACTTTCCATATGTATATTGGCGAAGGTCGTAACGGCAAGTCGGTCTTGACGACGCTGATTGATGAAATCATGGGCGAATACAAGGGCGTGGTGCCGTTGTCGGTGATTACGCAGGATCGCGCCAAAGTGGGCGGGACCGCGGCGGAGTTGGCGGAACTCAAGGGTGTGCGATACGCGGTCATCATGGAGCCGTCTAAGAAGGACGCGATTCTGGAAGGTCCGCTCAAACAGATGACCAGTGGTCTCGACCCCATTCAGTGCCGAGCGCCTTATATGGCAAAGACGCTGATTTATTACCCGCAGTTCAAGCTGGTGTTGTGTAGTAACGTGATGATGGAAGTGAAGAGTCAGGATTATGGTACTTGGCGTCGTATTCGTGTGGTGCCGTTTGAGTCGCTGTTTACAGAGACTCCGGTCCAAGGCGACCCAGACAAGCCGTTCCAGTTCTTGGTCGATGGCAGCATCGTCGACAAGTTCGCCTATTGGAAGTTCACTTTCATGTCAATGTTGGTGGAGCGCGCGTATAAGACGAATGGAATGGTGAAGGAATGCGATATTGTGATGTCGGCCAGTCGTGCTTACCAGGAGAGCCAGGACTTCATTGCGGAGTTCATTCGCGAGAAGGTGGTTCGTGAAGAGGGCGCCGAAATCAAGAAGACAGTGTTGAACAATGAATTCTCGGTTTGGTATATGAGCACCTATGGCAAAGGGGCACCAAGCCCAAAGGAAGTTCATGTGAAGATGGACCAGCAGTTTGGCAAATATGATAAGAAGGGGGCGTGGACCGGGGTGCGCATCAAATATGAGCGAGACGAATACTCGGCGAAACGAGATGCGGAAGTGTTTGATGATGGAATCTCGGCGAACGATTTATAAGCTGTCGTCCGAAGGACGGGACTAAGCATCAAACGCACATACATCAATAACAAATCGTTATCAAACCATAATAAAGACATTGCCAAAATCAATAAAATGGCAGAGTTTCAATTATTTATTGTTTTTCACAAACATATTTTCGACGAATGTTATCAAAATATACCCGGCGATATTCTGTATAAATATTTCACGTTTATCGCGGTCAATCCGAACATCCAAAAATATTATACGCCCAATAAATACAAAATCGTGAATGAATGGGAACTGCCCGTCTATGACAAGACGTTTCAAGAGCGCGGATACAATGAAAACTCCGCGATTTATCACGTACACGCAAACCAGTTACATGCACCATACAAATACGTGGGGTTTTTCCAATACGATATGAAGTTTCGCGACAATATCGTAGCGTTTTTACAAACATATATGCCATCCAGTAAAACCTTGTTCAGTTTGTCCCAATATAACTTTAGATTCTGTAGTTATGAAACGTGGAATGAACCAAAGACCCTCGAGTATATCATTCGCGATTATGAGCAATTCTATAGACAGTCGTTCTCTGGGAACAAACAGTATCCGCTTTTCAATACGTATATTATTCCCATTGAGACATATGAAAAAATCATGGCATGGGTTACACAGTTGTATGAGAAACTATATCCGTGGGCAATCAAACCGCCAAATGCCACCCATTTTGGACATATTGGAGGAATATATGAGCGAATTATGGCCTACGCGGTGGGGGAAGAAGACCTGCCCTTTGTACAATTGAATGTGGAGCATGATAACAATTTCAAGATGTTGAACAATTATCTGGGTAAATAATTATTTTTGCGCAAATATGAAATAGAGGGTCCCCTCTATTTCATACACCCTCTATTTTATACAATGTTTGACGTCGTCATTCCACTTGGACCCAATGATGTGAAATACTTTGGACAACAGTTGGAGCATACGCGGAAATATGTGATTGGGTATCGGCGAATCTATATTGTGGCATTTGACCCGGGGTTAGCAGCATCTTGTGTTGGTGACTCTGTTAATGGTGCATCGTCGTCTGGTGCATCGTCTGAAGACTCTGTTGACGACTCTGTTATCATCGTGCCCGAGTCCGTTTTCCCCTTCTCCAAAAACACCGTGTCTGTATATCACGGCACCAACAGCCGCAACGGCTGGTATTTCCAACAACTGCTCAAAATGTACGCATGGGCATATCTCGATGGTCTCTTAGATCGGTATCTTGTGGTCGACGCCGACACGTTTTTCGTGAACCCAACACGATTCGAGACGAGCGACGGCAAATGCCTCTATAATTTTGCGCGCGAATACAATCCACCTTATTTCGAACATATGGCGCGCTTGTCACCCATTTTTACGCGGACCTACGAACTCTCCGGCATTTGTCATCACATGTTGTTCGAAACTCGTGTGGTTAAGGAAATCATCGGCCTAGTAGAGGCTACGCATAAAGGCAAACGATTCTGGGAAGTATTTCTGGAATGTGTAGATGTAGGATTACGACATGGTATTGGGTCGGGTGCGTCCGAGTACGAGTTGTATTTCCATTATATTATGAAGACGCACTTGGATGAAGTTGAAATCCGGGAATTGGTTTGGGATAATGTGGCTGAGTGGACACCGGACAAATGGATTGAGCATGATTATGTGGCGTGGCATCATTACGACCAATGAATATTCAAAACATATAAAGAAAACTCTTTAGTGATACACAATGAATCCCACTGTCATCCTTTTGGCTGGCGGGCTCGGCAAACGCATGGGCTCCGATGTGCCCAAGGTTCTTCATCTGGTTGGCGGAGTTCCCATGATTGTGCGTATTTTGCGCTCACTTCCGGCAGATGCTCGCATTTTGATTGTTGTCGGCAAGTACAAAGACATTATTCAGGCGACGATTCGAGAATACACGGACGTTGAAGTCGAATATGTTGTCCAGGACCCGCCTCTTGGCACGGGCCACGCGGTAGCCTGCTGTTTGCCCTATATTGACCCGGAGCGACAAGTCATTGTGCTGTCGGGTGATGTGCCTCTCATTCAGACTGAAACTATTCGAAAAATGAGTGAAGGAGCGCCGGAGTTGCGTGTATTGACGATGTTGGCGGAAGACCCGACAGGATATGGACGTATTATTACGAGTGACATAAATGATAGTGAGAGTTCGCAGTTTGTGAAAATTGTCGAGCACAAGGATTGTACGGAAGAAGAGCGCACGTGTACAACCGTGAACTGCGGCATTTACGCGTTCTCGGGCAAAGTCGCGCATCGGTTTGTGCCTCTTATCCAGAATGTCAATGCCCAGGGTGAATATTATTTGACCGATATCGTGGGGCTCGCTCACGACGCCGGAATCCGCGTGGAAGTCTGTCACATCAATGATGATGAGAGGCATACCGTTCGAGGAGTAAATAATTTGACGGAACTTGCGGAAATTGAGCGACATGTATAAGACGCGTCTAAGACCTAAGACCTTTTTGAAATATTATGAAAAACATAATATTCCAACACTTGGCTTCTATCATGATACTATTGCTCCATTATATGTGCGACTCCACCACAATGAGTTCCGCCTCTTCACGCCCATACGTCGCGCCCATCTGGACAAACTTGTTTTTTTCTCCATCCTTGTAGTGCGCAAGAAAGTACCGAATACACTCGAGCGTATAGGGATTCAGGTCGTCGACATCATTGATATGCGCCGATTTGGGGTCGCATTTGTCATCGAGAACCGCCAGAATCTTGTGATCGCATCCACTTTCATCCGTCGTCATGATTCCGCCAATTATTTTACACCGCACAAGGGTGCCAGGATGAATCGCATAGTCGCACAAAATGATGATGTCGGTGGGATCGCCATCGCCGCCCAATGTGCCGGGAATGTAACCGTAATTGTAGGGGAAAACATTCGAATTGTGGATGATGCGGTCTAGGCGGAGACATCCGGTGTCCTTGTCGTGCTCGTATTTCATATTGGAGCCTTTGCTGATTTCGATGATGGCGTCGCACATGTTGGATTATTAGAGAGGTAGCTTTATATTTTGTTTATACCGGTGAAGATTTAAAACAGCACCCCGTAGGGGTGCTTTGTTTCAAATCGTTACCGATACCGCTCCTTTGAAGATTTAAAACGTGCCGTTTTAAATCTTCAATGGTGTAATACTACGTTTTTGGACTCAAATAATTTGCCGCCAAGATACTCAGTGTCCCCGCCACTTTCTCCCACGACAGCGTTTCCTGGTTGAACACCATTCCATATACATAGGACATCACCATTCCAAAATAGGCCAGCGGGGCGAAAATCGATGCCGACAAGTTAGAGGCCGCAAAGAAGCGCAAGAAATAGGCGACCGAACCGATGAACCCATTCAGACCAATTGCTAAACCCATTCGAGGTTTTAATACGGAGGCGAAGTCGAATGTTTTACACCTTTGCACATTCAAATCGCCGACTTTGTCGGCGAATATGAGTGAGCAAGATGTTGCATATTGCGCATTGTAAATGCGCAATGGTGTGAACAAGTATCCCGTGATGGCAATGAATCCGAACAAATAAGAGAGGAACACGTGATTCCAATGGTTGCCGGTTTTGATTCGACGGATCATGAAATAGATGAGGGCCTCGGTTAAGGCCGCGAGCAGAATCATCGCAATCCCGTAGGTAAAGTTGGGTTTCTCCGAGCCATCTCCAACTTGTGTCGTGGTGTCATCAGTCGCACTTCGTGTCGCACTTTGTGCTTTCTCATCGCCCTTCTTGGACTCGCTTCGCGCTTCACCAATAACAAAGAGCGCCAGACCCAACAATACTAACAAATACACATTGTTCCACATAACCCCCGCAATCAGCAATATCATCAACGGATAAGTATTGAATATTGCAAAGGAAACGCCCGAATCCAAATTACGGAATCCTTCGTATGAAAAGAAGATGTGTGAGAGGTTGATGGCGGCGAGTAACATTGCGTCGGGGCTGAAAAGGGCGCTCCCGATAAAGGGCCAATCTACAAATATCGAGGCCATCGCAACATATGCCAGGAGTCGCGCCCACACCTGGTGAATGAGGGATAAGTCGATTTTTTTCACAAATATGGGGTACAAACTTAATAGAGACTCGGACATTAACATGGCAAATGCTGGATTGAGTGAAACGGAGCCTTGAAGCGTTCCAAACACCATTATCTTGATTATATATTACAAACACATATAGAAACCCAATATACTATATAATTAGTATCAGTCAAATGACCGTTGTTATCATATCAATCATTGTGTGTGGACTTTTCGTGTATTTGGTTGCCACGGTAATTTTTTGCCGCCGAGTTTGTACAAGAGAAGAAGTCGACCCTCTCTTGTTGGACCCTGAATCCGCGGACTTTTCGTCGATTTACCCGGAAGATAAGGTATAGACCATAGATAATAGATTTGGATAAAAAAGATTCAAAGGCACGTCCCTCTACTATCAATCTACATCATGTCCACAAACAAAACCGTCGTCAGTTTCGATATTGGTATCAAGAATCTCGCCTACTGTATTTTCTCCATTGGTCAAGAAGGCATTTCCGTTGCCGGCTGGGGAATCGTCAATCTGGCCCTACAAGATGCCGTGGTAAAACCGCAATGTAATTGTGCCAAGGCAAAGGGGGGCGCATTATGCGGGAAGACCGCCACCTACAAGTATGGAGAGGACCAGCGGTTCTGCCTGACCCACGCCAAATCCTCCGGCAAACTGCTTCCGACGAAGGAGTTATCCGCGGCGGCGCATAAGAAGTTGAAAGTCGATGAACTTGCGACACTTTGTACAAAATATGGTATCGGGATTTTGTCGACCGATAAGAAACCAGATGTTTTAGCAAAAGTGGTCGCGCATTTTGCGGCGCGAACTCTGGAACCCATCGTCGTCGCCAAGTCCAAGAACGCCAACCAAATCCATTTAGTCGAAATTGGGAAACGCATCAAGGCGCAATTTGACGCCGTCTTTGCCGATTGCGAGCCGACCCATGTCATTTTGGAGAACCAGATATCGCCGATTGCCGGGCGAATGAACACGATTCAAGGGATGGTGGCGCAGTATTTTATTATGCGCGATGCCAATGACCGACTGGCGATTGATTTCATTTCATCCTCGGGGAAACTCAAAGGGTTTAGTGATAAGGTGCTTGCGTTGCCGACGACGGCTGATAAGGCGCAAGACACGAATACTTACAAGGACCATAAACGCGACGGCATCGCCTTTTGCCATCAATTCATGGCGGCCAACGGGGGGCTGGCGGTATTTAGGCATATTATCGAGGCGGCACCCAAAAAGGACGATTTGGCCGATTGCTTTTTACAGGGGATTTACTATTTGAAGCGTGAAAATATAATAATAACCTCGGAGAACTTAGAAATAAACATTGTTAAATAATAATATTAGGACGCGCAATGGACACTTTTGATATCAATTTCGACAACTTGGAACCGATTAGTCTTAAAATCGACGATTTTGATTCGTCGCCGAGTAAAACCGTCAATTTTGGCGGGGGAGCCGAGTTTTTGATGAATAACAGCAAGCGATCCGCCGGCAACGCCACCAACATTGATTTAGGCGATATTGGCAGTCTTGATACCGAACTGAATGAATTGGCATCCTCTGGATCTGGAGGTTCCTCTTCCTCTTCCTCCTCAGGAGGTGGAGAGACCAAGGTGCTCAGTGGAATCTCCAACTTCTTTGGTTTTGGTGGAAAAGATGAGGCGCCCAAGGCTTCAGCGGCAGCTGCCGATTCCGGTCTCGGCCAAGCCACCAAGGAAACCGGCGCAGGAACCAACAAGACCTGGGACGGATTCATGAAGTTCAATGACATCCCCGACCGCCCCGTCCAGTCCCGCATGACCGACCGCGAGAAGTTGCGCAAGAAGCGCCTGATGATGAAGCGCCTCGACGAATGGAGGGAGAAGGGCCTCATCGGCAACCACGTCCATTTCAACAACGACTCCTCCTACGAGGAAGTCGAGGACGAATACGAGACTGCCCTCGAAGACAAGAAGAAGAAGGAGTCTATGAAGCTGTACAGTTGGTGGTTCATGACGGCGGTCAATACCGTCGAATACGCCAATTCGGCCTTCAACCCCTTCGATGTCAACCTCGATGGATGGGGAGAACAAGTGAGCGACGACATCGACAGTTATGACGAGATTTTCGGGGAATTGTACGAGAAATACAAGGGCGGGAAGCTGGCGCCGGAAATCGCGCTGCTCCTGAGACTGGGATTCAGCGCGGCGGTGGTCAATTTCACCAATCGTGCGTTGTCCTCGGCGACCCCTGGGTTCAATGATGTGATAAGACAGAGCCCTGAACTCATGAAGGCATTCACGAATGCCACGGTCAATTCGATGTCGCAACAGAGCCCAGGATTTGCGTTTGCCAATAATTTGGTGAACCCGGAACCGACAGGGCGTCAAGGCGCACCCCCGGCGGCAGTGGACCCGCGCGCCCAGGCGGCGCAGGCCAAACGCCCAGGAATGGTGTTCACCGAACAGCCGTCCAATAGTGGCATCAATGCTGTTCGCGGGTCAATGTTCAAAGAGGCGGGAGTTGAGTTGAATAACAATAGTTTTGATTCGGCGAGCAGAAGACCGCCCCAAGCACCCCAGAGATCGGAGATGCCAATGAGACAAGAGATGCCAATGAGACAAGAGATGTCTCAAAGGCCAGAAATGTCCGGAAATGTGCGTCCTGAGATGTCCGGTCCTAAGAATACCAACTTGGACTCCATTTTGAGTGGACTCAAGACCAAGACAGTCGATATCCATGAGAACCGCGATGATGATTCGGTGGTGAGTGTGTCGTCGTTGAAAGACCTGAATGGATCGAGCATTCCGTCGGGTCGAAGACGCAAGGGGTCAGACAAGAACATTGTCTCGTTGGATATTTAAGGTGTGTTTTGTGAAATAATATAATTATATCGATTGGAATATAATTATAGATGAATGACTTAGGATAAAGACATTTGTATTCAATATGTGAAAAGTATAACTGTTATTGGTTTGACGGTTTAAAAAACTTGTTATTAAATTATATGCGTTGTGCGTAAGTAGTAATACCACATTTACCAGACACACTACCCATGGTAGCAGGAGGAGTCCAGATATTTCTATCCGTACTTTTCGCAATGATTTTGCGCTGGCGACAGAAGTTAATCTATTAAAGGCGACAGAAGTTAATCTATTAAAGGCGACAGAAGTTAATCTATTAAAGGCGACAGAAGTTAATCTATTAAAGGCAACACAGTATTAAAGGCAACAGCACGTCCATCAGTAATACCACCTTTACCACTGACGCCAGAAACAGTCGCAGCAGGAGTCCAAACATTTCCATCCGTACTTTTCGCAATGACTCCATCTTGACCGACAACAACCCAGAGTCCAGCACCTGTTTCATCTTTGCCATAGGCCACCCCATGTCCAGTAGTAGTAATACCACCTTTACCAGCGACACCGTCAACAGTCGCAGCGGGAGTCCAAACATTTACATCATAACTTTTTGCGATGATTCCGGTATCACCGACAGCAACCCAGAGTCCAACACCCGAACCATCTTTACCATACGCCACACCATATCCATTATTAGTAGTAATACCACCTTTATTAGTACCATTACCACCAGAAGAAGTCCAAATATTTCCATCATAACTTTTTGCAATGATTACGCCTCCACCGACAGCAACCCAGAGTCCTATACCAGCAGCATCTTTGCCATACGCCACACCATATGCACCACCAGTAATGCCACCTTTACTCGTAGCAGGCCCAGCAACAGAAGTCCAAATATTTCCATCCGTGCTTTTTGCTAGGATTCCGCCTCCACCTCCAGCAACCCAGAGTCCAACACCAGAACCATCTTTGCCATAGGCTACACTCCATCCATTATTAGTAATACCACCTTTTCCAGTGACACCGGAAACGGTAGCAGCAGCAGTCCAAACATGTCCATCCGAACTTTTTGCAATAAGTCCACCAAGACCAACAGCAACCCAGAGTCCGGCACCTAAAGCATCTTTGCCATAGGCAATACCATCTCCTCTTGTAAGACCACCCTTATTAAAATTAGCGCCAGCAGCAACAGTCCAAACATTTCCATCCGTACTTTTTGCTATAATCCATCCTCCACCCACAGCAACCCAGAGTCCTGCACCTGTACCATTTTTGCCATATGCCACACCATATCCTGAAGATGTAATACCACCGCTTGAAGCAGCAGGAGTCCAAACATTTCCATCTATACTATTAGCAATAATTCCAAAGTTTCCGACAGCAACCCATTTTCCAATATCAACACCTGGTGGTATCACACCCCCCCCATGATTTTTTGAGAATTGTCCCAATGATGAGAACGACGAAATCATTTATATCGGGTTATATATTTATAACCCGATTTGAACCCAATTTTCCCTACGCCCAAGAATATCACTAAATGCGGATGTCGAATATTATTTCATAAATAATATTCAAGTGACGAAATACACAATGGGCGGTCGAATATTTATGTCGGAACCGCAATAATGATTACGCCTGGATTACCAGTAGTACTACTTTGTGACCCACCCTGTGCGCCGCCACCATATGGTGAACCAACTGAAGGACCGCCACCAGAACAAAATGTGGTTGATGGATAAACACTTTTTATACCATCTAATGTTGCCGGTAATCCTGGGCCGGGAGTACCATTTGAATTGGCAGTTGCATCCCCACCGTTTCCTCCTGCTCCACCACCTCCACCACCGTAACCTCTACTAAAACTATAAGCACCTGCACCACCCTTAAACCCAAATACACCACTGCCACCATAATAACTATCATAACCAGCACCCGCACCACCGGCCCCAGAACCACCATCTGCAAGAGCACTAATACCAAATTTGTGTCCATACGCACCACCGCCACAAGAAATATTACCAACCAATGTGTCTGAAAATGTTAAAGTTGTAGTTCCGCCGTGTACAGCTCCGGCGGATTTGGCAGGAAGAGTACATGAGAATGTTTGTGTCGGTGTTGTCGAATTGAGTGTTTTTGATATTTGTATAAGACGACCTCCTCCACCGCAGCCACTATACCACCCTCCTCCGC
>Ga0247722_10001510_pt1 | contig 12756 bp, 9 predicted proteins | sample MSEWelMarce3H_FC_FD_189094 | JGI IMG/M metagenome (GOLD analysis project Ga0247722, IMG submission 189094) | Subsurface sediment microbial communities from gas well in West Virginia, United States - MSEEL Well Study Marcellus 3H_FC | ecosystem: Environmental > Terrestrial > Deep subsurface >... | reverse complement strand
TCTCGCGTGCAGGTGAAAACTTAACGTTGAATCTACCTGTTACATTTACAGAAGCAACGTTAGGTGCAGATATAAAAGTGCCAACGCTAAGTGGTGATGACGTAACTGTGCGAATTGCACCAGGCACATCTAACGGACGCACGTTGCGAGTAAAGGGACGTGGAATCGCTAAAGGCAGCACAACTGGTGATTTATTAGTAACTATTCAAGTTCAGGTACCGCAGCGAGTAAATGAAAAAGCAACTGAAGCACTTAAACAATTTGCAGAAGCAACAGCAGAAGAAGATGTTCGCTCTGACTTTGTAAAGAAGGCAAAAATATGAGCGAGAATTCACAAAACAACACGCAGAGTTCAATCCCAGATGATGATGCAGGTGTCTACGTTATTTCTGTGGCCGCCGAAATATCTGGCATGCATCCACAAACTTTGCGCCAGTACGACAAGTTAGGTCTCGTATCTCCTTCACGCACAGAAGGTCGCAACCGCCGCTACTCATTGCGCGACATTGCTCTGCTTCGCGCGGTGCAAAAATTAGTGGGAGAAGGAATCAACCATGCAGGTATCAAGCGCATCATCGAACTGGAATCGGCGATGGCTAATTTATCTGTTGAAGTTGCCCAACTTCGAATCGAAGTAGATGCGCTACTAAAGGAGAACCCACCAAAGGGATTAGCAACCCGACGCAAGGGCGAAGTAATCGTTTATAAGCAAGAAAAGTAGTTAAGGTTTACCCATGAGCGCCCGTGATGATTTAAAAAAGCAGATTTTAGAGAAGGCAGTTGTTCACGGAAAAGTCATTCTTTCAAGCGGTAAAGAGGCCGATTACTACGTCGATCTTCGCCGAGTAACTCTGGATTCAGTTGCAGCGCCACTAGTTGGCCAAGTAATGCTGGATTTAACAAAAGATTTAGATTATGACGCCGTCGGTGGATTAACACTTGGCGCAGATCCTGTTGCAACAGCAATGATGCATGTGGCTGCTGTGCAAGGTAGAAAGATTGATTCATTTGTAGTTCGCAAAGCAGAAAAAGCACATGGCCTACAACGTCGCATCGAAGGTCCAGATGTAAAGGGCAAACGAGTTATCGCTGTTGAAGATACCTCTACAACTGGTGGCTCAGTTTTAACAGCAGTTGAAGCATTAATTGAGGCAGGTGCAATAGTTGTTGCAGTCGCTGTCATTGTTGAAAGAGGCGCAGAGCCAAAGATTAAAGAAGCTGGCTATGAATACCGAGCTGCATATCAACTAGCCGATTTAGGTTTGTAAAACCCTAACCTTGTTGCGTGCCGCGCGCTCTTCGCGTTTTATAAATCTCAAGAAAAACAGGCGTTAAGCTAATTGCAATAATTACAAGCACAACATAAAGAATGTATTTGCTGATCGAGACATCAAAAACATCGCCTAGAACATAACCCAAACCAATAACTGTCTGCGTCCAAATAATTCCACTGACAGCATTCCAGAATCGAAATTTCTTTTTATCAATACCAACTACTCCACACACTGGAGTAATGAGTGTGCGAACAACTGAAATAAACTTAGATAAAATTAAAGCTTTTCCAATGCCGTATTTAACTAACCATGTTTCTGCTTTAACAACATTTTTTTGATTGAAGTATCTTCCATCGGGGCGATCAAAGAGCTTTCTTCCATACTTTGCCCCAGTCCAATAAGAAAACTCACCTGCGATGATTGCAACGATTGGAGCCAGAATAAACAGCAGCGGCGCAGAAACCTGTGCATCGCCAAAAACCAAAGCACCAGCATTAGATGCAGCTAAACCTGAAAGAAATAAAAGTGTGTCACCACCTGGCAAAACCAAACCAATTAATAGACCGATCTCTGCAAAGATCATAAAGAGAATTCCGACAAGACCCAGGTTTGATACAACCAGGTTTGGGTCAAAATAAGTCATAGGAATACTTTAAAGCAATGGGTGAATGGCAGATCACCGACGGCCACGCCATAGTTGTAAACTAAACTAATGAGCCAAACAAGGCGGTTTTTAAAGACACGTATTGCAGTAACGATCCCCTTCATTATTAATGGCGCAGTCCTTGGCGCGCTCTATGGACGCGTTCCAGACTTTAAAAACCAACTTCAGATAACCAATAGCGCTTTGGGCTTCGCACTCCTTTGCGTCGCCGCAGGTGTTCTGATTGGACTTGGCTTTTCTGGCCGACAATGCGCAAAAAGAGGAAGTGCGCCAGTAGTAATCGCTGCCTCCTATGCACTTGCAATCTCTGTAGTAATCGTTGGATTAACTAATTCGTTTATCCAGCTTTGTTTGGCATTTATAGTTTTTGGTATCTGTCTTTCAACTCAAGATGTTGCTATGAATTCACATGCCATAGTTTTAGAGCACGAAGCAGATCGACGTTATATGAGTACTTTTCACGCAATGTTTTCAATTGGCGCTTTGGGTGGCGGTGTAATCGGCGGAATCTTTTCGCAAAATGAAATTTCAATTTTCTCTCAATCTTTATTTACAGCATTTTTGATTGTGGTCTCAGTTTTTCTTGTCCAGAGTCATTTTCTACCAGCTACCAGTGATCAACACCCACTTGTTTCAAGGAAAAATGTAAGCAGGCCTAAAATATTTCTCTTCGTTGGCTTGCTTGGAACGTGCGCAGCAATTGGTGAAGGCGCTGCAGGTGATTGGGGCGCTGTCCTAGCTCGAGATACTTTCAACGCGTCACCTTTCATCTCGACACTTCCTTACATTTGTTTTTCTGCTGCAATGGTTTTCGGTCGTTTATTTGGCGATCGATTAGCAAAACGATTTGGACCAACAAAATTAATTATTGTCGGCGGATTAATTGCAGGGATCGGATTAGCTGCAGGATTAATTTTTGGTGGAACCGGCGGGGTTATCTTCGGTTGGCTTGCAATCGGGATTGGTCTTTCAACTGTGATCCCCATGTTGTTTTCACAGGCCGGTGAGATTGCAAAGGCCAGACCCGAGTTAAATTTTGCGCCATCAGAGGCCGTTGCTACCGTTTCTGGAATCGCATACTTTGGATTATTAGTAGGTCCTCCAACACTTGGCCTACTTGGAGATCTCATTGGATTACGGTGGGCGATGATGGTTCCGGCGATTTTGGCTATATCTATGGCTCTGGCCGCTAGACCTGTATTACGCAATAAATAGGTATCAATTTGCCTTAATCGGGTCTTGGCCCTTTACACTCTGACAGTCTCGCGCCCGACCTTCAGTTTAAGGCGCCACTAACTCCAATGGAGGAGAAACTATGCGTGCTTCGAGCACCGTATCCCTGGTCCAAGTCACCGGAACAAACTTAATTTATGTCTACATCGTTCTGGGCATCTCACTTGCAGCCCTAGCAATTGCCTACGGCCTTCGCGCCCAAGTTTTGGCAGCTAGCGATGGAACGCCAAAGATGCGCGAGATAGCAGAGGCAGTTCAAGAAGGCGCAGCGGCATTTTTGTCCCGCCAGTTCCGCACTCTTTCATATTTTGTTGTCATTGTTTTCCTTCTTTTATTTGCCCTTCCTGGTGATGCTGAAATTCGCATCGGCCGTTCAATCTTCTTCTTAATCGGTGCAGCATTTTCTGCCCTGGTTGGATATAACGGAATGTGGCTTGCAGTGCGCGCAAATGTTCGCGTTGCAGATGCAGCACGTAATAAGAATGGTGCGAAAGCAGTTCAGATCGCATTTCGCACAGGTGGCGTTGTTGGTATGACCACAGTTGGTCTAGGACTAGCAGGGGCCGCACTCGTTGTAATTATCTATCGCGAAAACGCACCAGCTGTTCTTGAAGGTTTTGGTTTTGGCGCTGCAATGCTCGCAATGTTTATGCGCGTTGGTGGCGGAATCTTTACAAAGGCTGCAGATGTTGGAGCAGACCTTGTAGGTAAAGTAGAAAAGCACATTCCAGAAGATGACCCACGTAACGCTGCAACAATTGCAGACAACGTTGGTGACAACGTTGGTGACTGTGCTGGTATGGCTGCAGATCTCTTTGAATCATATGCAGTAACTCTTGTTGCAGCGCTGATTCTTGGTAAGGCCGCTTTTGGTGATATGGGCTTGGTCTATCCATTAATCGTTCCTGCAATCGGAACAATTACAGCAGTAATCGGAATCTTCTTAACTAAGTTGCGCAAGACAGATAAGTCAGCAATGACAGCGATTAACCGCTCATTCTTCTTATCAGCAGTTATCTCTGCAGGTTTAACTGCTCTTGCAACATTTACATACTTACCATCTGATTTCAAACTAATGAGTGGCTTGTCACCAGAGGCAGTTGCAGCTGCAGGAGATACAAACCCACGCATTCTTGCAATCAGCGCAGTATTAATTGGTATCGCACTTGCTGCAGCAATTCAGGTTCTTACAGGCTTCTTTACAGAAACTGGCCGTCGTCCAGTAAATGATGTTGCAGCTTCATCAGAGACTGGCGCAGCAACAGTAATTTTGGCTGGTATCGCAGTTGGATTTGAATCAGCTGTTTATTCAGCGCTTTTGATCGCAGCAGCAGTATTTGGTGCCTTCTTGCTAGGTGGCGGCAGCATTGTGCTTTCACTTCTTGCAATCGCACTCGCTGGTACTGGTTTGCTAACAACAGTTGGTGTCATCGTTGCGATGGATACCTTCGGACCAATTTCTGACAACGCACAGGGAATCGCAGAGATGTCAGGCGATGTTAACGGTGAGGGTGCAGCAATCCTTACAGGTCTAGATGCAGTTGGTAACACAACTAAGGCGATCACTAAGGGAATTGCAATTGCAACAGCGGTACTTGCAGCAACAGCATTGTTTGGTGCATTTACAGATGCAATTAAAACCGCAGTCTCTGATGCCGGTCGCAACGCAGTAGATCTTGCAAATCAATACCAAGGAATTTTGGATGTTGCAGATCCACGAAACCTTGTTGGATTAATCATTGGTGCAGCAGTTGTATTCCTGTTCTCAGGTCTTGCAGTTAACGCTGTATCACGCGCAGCTGGCGCAGTTGTTGTAGAAGTGCGCGAACAGTTCCGCTTGCATCCAGGAATCATGAAGGGCACAGAGAAGCCAGATTATGCACGCGTAGTTGATATCTGTACTCGCGATTCACTACGCGAATTGGTAACACCAGGGTTGCTTGCAGTTATGGCGCCAATCGCAGTTGGATTTGGTTTAGGTGTTGGCGCACTTGGTGCATACCTTGCCGGTGCAATTGGTACAGGAACATTAATGGCAGTGTTTTTATCTAACTCAGGCGGTGCTTGGGATAACGCAAAGAAGATGGTTGAAGATGGCCATCACGGTGGAAAGAACAGCGATGCACACGCAGCAACAATCGTGGGTGACACTGTTGGAGATCCATTCAAAGACACAGCAGGTCCTGCAATTAACCCACTTATCAAGGTGATGAACCTTGTTGGTCTGTTGATTACTCCTGCAATTGTTTCTCTTGCACTTGGAAACGGTGAAAGAACAAGCACAGTTATCTCATTGCTAGCAGTTGCAGTCATCGTCGGTGCGTTAATTCGTAACCGCAGACAAGCAACTTCAATCACGGTCTAAAGCCAGTGACTTCCCCGGTCGCGTTAGAAAACACAGTAGAGATAGCAAAGCGTTAATCACTCATGGCTAAAGCAAAGACGGATCTGATCAAACTGGTGATTGTTGAATCACCAGCTAAGGCCAGAAAAATTGGTGGATACCTTGGCGATGATTATGTCGTTGAGGCTTCCGTCGGTCATATCCGTGACTTGCCACAGCGTGCTGCAGATATTCCAAAAGAGTTTAAGAAAACCGCCTGGGCTAAAGAAGGCGTAGATATTGAAAATGATTTCGCACCTTTATATGTCATTAACCCTGATAAAAAAGCAAAGGTCGCAGAGCTTAAAGCCTTAATGAAAAACGCCGAAGAGTTGATTCTGGCAACAGATGAAGACCGCGAAGGTGAAGCAATTGCATGGCACTTGGTTGAAGTACTAGAGCCAAAGATTCCCATTAAGCGAATGGTCTTTAACGAAATTACAAAAGAGGCCATTGTCGCGGCAGTAGAAAACACTCGCGATTTAGATTACAACTTAATCGATGCACAAGAGACACGTCGCGTTTTAGATAGATTGTTTGGATATCGCCTTTCACCTGTTTTATGGAAAAAAGTTATGCCACGCATCTCTGCAGGCCGCGTGCAATCTGTCGCAACTAGATTGATTGTAGAAAAAGAGCGCGAACGCATGGCCTTTATCTCATCTGGTTGGTGGGATTTGGCTGCAGTTACAGCCCTTGGCTTTAACGCTCGCTTATTAGAAGTAGATGGCAAGAAAGTTGCAAGCACATCTGATTTTGGCGCAGATGGAGCGGTAAAAGAAAAATCACTTGCAAATATCTTATTGCTGGATGAAACCAGCGCAAAAGCATTAGTTGATGGGCTAAAAACCAGCGATCTAACTGTTAAGTCAATGGATGAGTCACCACGCACCGAACGTCCAAAGCCACCATTTACAACATCAACGCTGCAACAAGATGCCGGTAGCAGACTCGGTTGGGGCGCACAGATAACAATGCGCGTTGCACAGCGCTTGTATGAAAACGGCTACATCACCTACATGCGTACAGACAGCGTTAACTTATCTGCGCAAGCAATTACAGCAGCACGCAATGCAGCAAAGTCTTTATACGGAGCAGACCATATTCCAGATGCACCACGTGTGTATCAAGGTAAAACAAAAAACGCGCAAGAAGCACACGAAGCAATTAGACCTGCTGGTGAAAGCTTTAAGACTCCAGGTGAGTTAGCACCAGAGCTCTCACGTGATGAGTTTGCACTCTATGACTTAATTTGGAAGCGCACTGTTGCTTCCCAGATGGCAGATGCTAAAAAAATGCAGATGCGCGTTGACTTTGATGCAGATATCAACTCGGCCGCTTCACAAAACTGGAAGAAAGCTATTTTCCGTGCAAATGGATCTGTCATTGTTTTCCCAGGTTTTCTTGCCGCCTACGATGAAATTGTTACCGAAGATGGCAAAGATGAAAACAAAGATGAAGAGGCAACCAACAAACGTCTTCCTGCAATGACACTGGGCCAAGCAGTAAAGGTCAATGAATACACATGCGAAGGTCATGAAACAAAGCCACCTGCGCGCTATACAGAGCCAACTCTTGTTAAAAAACTAGAAGAGCTAGGTATTGGCCGCCCATCTACTTTCGCATCGATCATTCAAACAATTCAAGATCGTGGATATGTTTATAAGCGCGGGCGCGCACTAGTGCCAACATTTCTTGCATTCTCTGTAACAGGCTTGCTAGAAACACACTTTACAAAGTTAGTTGATTACGAATTCACGGCAAGTATGGAAGAGGATTTAGACAAGATCGCATCAGGTGAAGCCGGCCGAGTTGATTGGCTCCGTGACTTTTTCTATGGCGTAGATGGCCAACCTGGACTTAATGAGCTCTCTGCAGATTTAGGTGTAATCGATGCACGTGCCACTAACACAATGAACTTGTCTCCAGAGATTGAGATTCGTGTTGGTCGATACGGCGCGTACTTACAAGAGAACTTGCCGGGTGAAGAACGAAAACTTGCAAACATTCCAGAAGAGTTAGCACCAGATGAATTAACACTTGCAAAAGCAATAGAGCTATTAGCCGCACCATCTGGTGAACGCGAACTTGGAATTGATCCTGCAACTAATTTGCCCATCATTGCAAAGAGTGGCCGCTTTGGTCCTTACATCACTGAAGTATTACCAGAAGTACCTGTGGAGCTAACAGCATCTGGAAAGAAGAAGAGAAAGAAAGCCGATGCACCCAAAGCAAAGACTGCATCCCTGCTTTCAACAATGACTTTAGATACCGTTACATACGAAGATGCACTGCAACTGCTCTCTTTTCCGCGCACACTTGGCACTAACAGCGCAGGTGAAGATATAACCGTTCAGAATGGTCGCTATGGTCCATACCTAAAGGCCGGCGCCGATTCACGCACCCTGCCAAGCGAAGATCATCTATTCACAATGACTTTAGAAGAAGCGCTAGAGATTTATTCAAAACCAAAAGAGCGTCGTCGTGGTGTTGCAAAGCCACCATTAAAAGAACTTGGTCTTGATCCTGAAACTCAAAGACCTCTTATTATTAAAGATGGTCGTTTTGGAATGTATGTTTCTGATGGTGAAACAAATGCAACGTTGCGTCGTGGTGACACATTAGAAGCAATGACAATTGAACGTGGATTAGAACTGCTCGCTGGTCGTCGTGCGTGGGAAGCAGAGAATGGTCCATCACCTAAAAAATCTCGCAAAAAAGCTGCAGCAAAATCAAAACCAATTAAGGCTGGAGCAACTGCCCCAACGTTAACTAAAAACACAGTTAAAAAAGCCGGTGCAAAAAAGGCGGCTAAGAAGGCAGCAAGCGGAAAAGCCACCAAAAAGAGCGAATAGCCTCACCCGATAGACTTTGGCCTATGCCTAAAACACTCCCGATCCCGGCTGCGCCAGCACCGGATGTAACACGTGGAGTACTTGCGATTCGTCCATTTAGAAAACTATGGAACTCAATGCTCTACTCCTCATTAGGAGATTGGCTTGGTTTACTGGCAACAACTGCAATGGCTCAACAGCTCTCTGGTGGAGATTACGCAACAGCTAACTTTGCAATTGCAGGTGTTTTCATTGCGCGTTTATTGCCGGCAGCATTTCTTGGCCCAATCGCAGGAGTTATCGCTGACAAACTAGATCGCCGCAAGTTAATGGTCAACTGCGACATCTTGCGCGGCATCCTCTATGTCTCTATTCCAATTTTTAATAATTATTTCTGGCTCTACACAGCGATGATTTTGGTTGAGTGTCTTACTCTTTTTTGGTCACCAGCTAAAGAGGCATCTGTTCCAAACTTGGTACCACGCGAGAAGTTAGAGTCTGCAAATCAAGTCTCACTTTTAGCAGCCTATGGCACCGCACCGATAGCTGCGATTCTCTTTACATTCTTGTCATTGTTTACATCGGCCTTTAATGCAACCTTTTCTACCAATGTAACAGCGGTAAATCTTGCACTCTATGCAAATGCGCTCTCTTTCTTTTTTGCAGCTATTGTAATTTTTAATCTTCGTGAGATTCCAAAGGGCGCCGCAGCAAAACATGCGGCAGAGACTGGATTACTAAAATCACTTCACGAAGGTTGGAAAACAGTAAGTGGTAGCAAAATCATCCGCGGCCTAATCACGGGGATGGTTGGTGCATTCGTTGCAGCCGGGGCGGTCATTGGACTAGCGCGAACATTTGTTGGAGACCTTGGCGGCGGAGATGCGGCATACGGTGTTTTATTTGGCGCAGTCTTTACAGGCCTTGCAGCTGGTATTGCATTTGGACCAAAAGTTTTCGCACAGTTCTCTCGCCGCAGATTATTTGGCGCATCACTCGTTGTTGCAGGCGCACTGCTGGTTGTTTTGGCCGCAATCCCTAACCTAGTAATTGCAGTTTTTGTTGTGATTATTCTTGGCGCCTTTAGTGGAATCTGTTGGGTAACAGGCTTTACGATGTTAGGGCTAGAAGTAACAGATGATGTTAGAGGACGCACTTTTGCATTCGTTCAAAGCCTAATCCGCGTGGTTTTAGTAGCGGTTTTAGCTATCTCGCCTTTGATTGCAGCTGCCGTTGGTCAACACACATTCACCTTCCAAAATACCGAGCTTTCATATAACGGAGCGGCAGTAACAATTCTTATTGCAGGACTTATTGCATCCTTAATTGGTTTCGTCTCCTACAAACAAATGAAGGATCGACCAAATGTTTCACTCTGGTCTGATATCTCTAACGCTCTAAAGGGCGAGTTGGGCAGTATGACTGGCGCACCTGCAAAGGGAATCTTTATCGCATTTGAAGGTGGCGAAGGAATTGGAAAATCAACGCAGTCGAAGTTGTTAAAGCAATGGTTAGAACAAGAAGGTGAAAGCGTTGTTTTATCGCGAGAACCTGGCGGAACAGATCTTGGTATTGAGATCAGAAAAATTTTGCTTTCACATTCAACAGGAGAGATAAGCCCGCGCGCAGAGGCTTTGCTCTATGCAGCAGATCGCGCCCACCATGTTTACAGTGTTATCAGACCAGCGTTAGCTAGAGGTGAAGTGGTAATCAGTGATCGCTACTTTGATTCATCTATTGCATATCAAGGTGCAGGGCGGGTATTAGAACCTGGCGAAGTGGCACGAATTTCTAGATGGGCAACAGAATCTTTGTTTCCAACGTTAACGATCATTATTGACCTTGCACCAGAGATTGGTCTTGGACGTTTGATGAGTAAAGACCGTCTTGAATCACAACCACTTGATTTTCACGAAAGAGTACGACAAGAGTTCTTACAGATTGCAGCGTTAGACCCAGAGCGCTATTTAATTGTTTCAGGTAACCAATCTATTCAGGCCACTCACGCAGAAATTGTTGCCCGCGTTAGTGAAATTGCTGGCCTTAAGCGCAATGCACGAGAAGATAAAGGCAATTTACTTCTTCGCCCAATTCGCGCAGCGGGCAAAGCGGTTAAGCACAGCGGAGCAAGTGCAAGTAAAGCTGTTAAAAAGAGTTCACAGTCCGCAAAAGCTGCTGCAAGTAAAACAAAAAGAGCTGCCAAAAAATGAGCGTCTACGCAGAGCTTGTAGGACAAGAACACGTTATTGAAATCCTTCAAAACGCGGTCCTTGCAACTCGCACTGAAGATGGGCAAGCAACGCCAGAGACAAACAATCAGATGACACATGCCTGGGTTTTTACCGGCCCACCAGGTTCTGGCCGATCAAATGCTGCAATTGCTTTTGCTCAGGGACTTATCTGCCCCAACAACAGCTGTGGAACTTGTAATGAATGTAAGTCAGCTGCAAATGGTTCACACCCTGATGTGGAGATCATTCGCACAGAAGGTTTATCTATCAAGATAGATGAAGTACGAGAACTACTAACTCGCGTTGCATGGGCACCATCAATGGGCGGATGGCGAGTAGTTGTTATGGAAGATGCTGACAGACTTACAGAATCTGCGGCAAATGCGCTACTCAAAGCAATTGAAGAGCCTGGTAACAGAACAGTCTGGTTATTGTGTGCTCCAACTTTGCACGATGTATTACCAACAATTCGAAGCCGTTGTCGCCACCTACAACTTGTCACACCCTCTAATGCAGCTGTTGCGCAAGTTCTACAAACTCGAGATGGCATTTCTCCTAACATGGCAGATTTTGCAGCCCGTGTTTCACAGGGCCATATTGGTCGCGCACGTTATTTAGCAAAAAATGAATCAGTACGAAATACCCGTAATACGATTATGAAGTTGCCGCTTACTCTAACGGGTATCTCTTCTGCATTTGCCGCAGCACAAACTCTTGTCGATCTTGCAACAGAGCAGGCAACCAGTGCTGCTGAGATAAGAAATGAAAAAGAAGTAGATGATCTCTCTCTAGCCTACGGTAAAGGTGCAACAGGTCGGGGCATGGCAACCGGTGGCAGCAAAGCGATTAAAGAGTTAGAGAAAGAACAAAAAGCTCGCCAAACAAGAATGATTCGTGACGGTTTAGATGCAGCACTCCTTGATATTGCAACTTTCTATCGCGACGTCATGATGGTGCAAGCAGGGGTCAATGACGCCCTGATTAACAAAGAGTTAGAAACAGAGATTGCCGCACTTGCCGAAAAAACCAAGCCACATAATACGGTTAAAAAAATAAGCGCAATCATGCAGGCCCGCACAAACTTAGGTCACAACGCAGCGCCATTGCTAACTGTTGAAGCGTTGATGTGCACCTTGGCCCGCTAGTCCACGGAACTGGATACATACCTTTTTTCACGCATAAAACCGGGCGCTTATGGCCCTTTGGATGGTAATTAGCACCCCCATTCATAGGGCAAGATTTGCTCATGCGCTTAGACCATGTCTCATATGTAACCTCCCATGATCAACTAGCCGACACAGTTCAACGTCTTGGTTCACGCCTTGGCAGCAGCTTTGTTGATGGCGGTGTTCACCCTCGCTTTGGAACACGCAACTTCACTGCAGCACTTCAAAACGGTCAATACATAGAAGTTGTATGTCCACTAGATCATCCATCTACAGAACAAACACCATGGGGCCAAGCTGTTAGCAAAAAAGCAAAAGCCGGTGGCGGTTGGTTAACGTGGGTATTTAGCACAGAAGATATTTCAAAGGTTGAAGAAAAATTTGGACGTCAAGCAGTAGAAGGCCACCGCACACGCCCAGATGGCAGCGACCTAAAGTGGAAGCAGATCGGCGTAAATGAGATTGCAGACTCACACGAATTACCATTTTTCATTCAGTGGTTAACAACTGATCACCCTTCACAAGATGGCAAAGCAGTTGCATCAATTGAAAAGATAACTATTGCAGATAAAGGCGAATTAGCTGAGTCTTGGTTTAAGGATGAAATCCTTGCAGGACTTGCGGGAACAACTATTGAATGGACAGACCCATCAGCAAACGATGGTGAAAACGGAATCGTTGCTGTGCACCTAAAGACAGCAGCTGGTGTGGTTGTTCTCGACTAAATTGATTCAAGATTAAAGAAAAAGCCCTTCACAATTGTGAGGGGCTTTTTAATTTCTGTAAGACTTAAACTATGTGGCTTGGGCCGGGATCGAACCGGCGACCTAACGATTTTCAGTCGTTCGCTCGTACCAACTGAGCTACCAAGCCAACAAAGATTTTGCTAATGGTTGCCCACGAGTACGCGTAATACACAAATAAATTTGCATACAACACCAAAACCTTTGCGACCCGGACGGGACTTGAAC